>Ga0163151_10003973_pt1 | contig 20520 bp, 21 predicted proteins | sample OliLakLV19MP5IB2_FD_145596 | JGI IMG/M metagenome (GOLD analysis project Ga0163151, IMG submission 145596) | Freshwater microbial mat bacterial communities from Lake Vanda, McMurdo Dry Valleys, Antarctica - Oligotrophic Lake LV.19.MP5.IB-2 | ecosystem: Environmental > Aquatic > Freshwater >... | reverse complement strand
GGGGCGGGTTCCTAGCTACTACCTCTTTAACGCTGTGCACGGTGTTCCGCTGTGGCCCCACAATTGGCGCGCTCGCGTCTGGGCGAATCTCAGCGAAACTACTCCGTTCTCCATGGCGTGACCCTCACGACCTCCGGAATCCTGCCAGCTGACGACCCTCTCCACTGTCCGTAGGGCGGATGGGACTTGAACCCATGACCGACGGATTATGAGTCCGCTGCTCTAACCAGCTGAGCTACCGCCCCGCGCCACTCGTCAAGGCCTGCGAAGGACCGATGGAGGAGCAAAGCAGCCGTGCTGACCGCCGTGAACCAACGATACAGCGCGTCGACAAGCGCTGACCTCAACGGCTCGCTAGTCGACGCTGTCGAGGGCAAGCGCCGCGGCATCCTCGATTGGTTCGCCTCGATAGAGGCTTTCGAAGATGTCGAGGGTGCGCTGGATGTCGTGGGATTCCACGATCTTCAGGCTCTCCTGCCGAAACCGAAGCAGTTCGTCCTCCGGCATCGTGAGCACCGTCGTGAGCTTCGCAGCGAGATCGTCGACGTTTCCAGGCTCGAACAGAAACCCGTTCTCACCATCGTGAACGAGGTGCGGCAGCGCCATGGCGTCGGCCGCGACGATCGGCAGACCGGATGCCATCGCCTCCATGGTCGAGATGCTCTGCAGTTCCGCAATTGATGGCATCGCGAACACCGTTGCGCGAGTGAGGGCTTTGCGCAGGTAGGCCTCTTCGACGAAGCCTGTGAAGTGGACTCGGTCCCGCACGCCGAGCGAGCTTGCGAGCACCATCAGGTTGTGCTCCTGATCGCCGCCACCGACGATCTCGAGGCGCGCGTCGAGATTTCGGTCGAGTCGCGCGAAGGCGCGTACGAGTTTGTCGATCTGCTTCTCGCCGACCACTCGCCCGAGAAAAACGATGAGCTTCTCGGCGCGCGGGCTCAGGTCGGCAACGTAGTTGTGCGCATCGATGCCGCATGAGATCGCGTACACGTGAGTGAGCGAGGTGTTCTTCTCGAGGTAGTCAGCTGCACGCTGGGTTGGGGTCGTCACGGCTTCGGCACGGCCGAAGGAACGACCGGCCGCCTTCCAGGCGAGGCCAACAGCCCACGCCTGGAGGAACTTCGGTATGACAAATGTGTAGTCGAGCAGATTCTCGGGCATCACGTGGTTGGTACCGATGAGGCGGATGCCACGCTTGGCGCCCTCGATCGTCATGCCGCGGCCGATGACGATGTGCGATTGAAAGTGAATGACATCCGGCTTCACCAGGTCAAGGATCCTGGCGCTGTTCTGCTTGATGCGCCACGGCAACGCAAAGCGTAACCACGGATGCGGGTACCAGCGCCACGAGTAGATGCGATGCACCGTGATCTCTTGACCGTCGTAGGTTTCACGCAGGGCGCCGCGCTTCGTATTCGAGTAGGCCGGCGCTGCGACGTGCACGTCGTGGCCGCGCTCGCTGAGTCCCGCTGCGAGGCGCGCAATGAAGCTCGCTGCGCCGTTGATCTCTGGCGCGAAGGTGTCTGCACCAATCAGGATGCGCAGTCGCGGCTTGCCGATGTGCGGCGAAACACGGGGACTTGTCGTCACGTATCGGGGTTCCTTTTGGCTCTGGGACTCTGTCGCGGACGGTGCCGGAGCAGGCGGTGCATGTGCACGCGGGCGGAGCGGGAGCTTCCCAATAACCTACCGCACCCACGAGTTCGCGCCGTCTGGATTGCGGACGGATCAGCCCTGCGCCTTGACAGACTGTGTTCCCGGCCGGAGCTGCGGGTGGTGACGCGCAAGCGAGAAGACGCCCCAGATGGCGATCGCCCCGGCAATCAGAAAGGCGAAGATCGACCAGAGCGGAGCATCCGCCGCCTCACCGAGCACGATCACACCGATTGACACGGCAACGATCGGATCGACCACCGTCAAGCCAGCAACGACGAGGTCGGGTGGGCCAGAGGAGTAGGCCGTCTGAACAAAATAGAGCCCGAGCAGCCCAGCTGCCACGAGCGCGACCACACACAGGATGGTGAGCCACTCGGCATCCGAGACCCGAAATTCGTCGAGCGTCAGGGTCTTGATGCGGTCGATGACAACCTTCGCAAGTGTCACAACGAAACCGAACAGCATCCCGGCCCCAACGATGAAATAGATCGAGGACGCGCGCGCGCGGAACAGCCCGAAACTCACCGTCCAGCCCGTGAGCACGACTGCAAGAATGGCGAGCACGATGACGAGTTGCACTTCGGTGATCGGCCGCGACTTGGCGACGAAGGCCGCCACCGTAACGAAGAGCGCGACGCCGCCGATGCAGGCCACGATCGCGCGAATCGACACCGCGTCGAGCGGAACTTTGCTGACTCGCGCGTTCACTACCGCTGTGATCACAAGAGCGATGGCGCCCAGCGGCTGAACGACAATGAGCGGTGCGAAGACGAGGCTGGCAAGTTGGAACACCACGGCGAGTCCGAGCATGAGGGTACCGAGCACCCAGCTCGGCCGCGCGAGCAGGGCCCGCAACTGAGCGAAGTTGAGGCCGGCCCGTTTGTCACCGACGAGCTTGCTTTCGACGATCGCGACACCCTGATGCTGAAACTGCGCGCCGATCGCCAGAAACACCGCTCCGATAAGCGCAAGCGGAATTCCGAGCGCTTGGTATGGGGTGAGGGTGATCTGGTCGGCTAATTGGGTCAGGTCGATCGTCACGGCTCGTAATCTACCGGTATAGCGGAGGATATTCTGGAGGAATGGCCGTGCGTGCGATTCGAATCACGGGTGAGCCGGTGTTGCACTCCCCCTCTGAGCCGGTAACGGTGTTCGACACGTCGCTGCGAAGCCTCGTCACTGACATGTTCGACACGATGCACGAGGCGCCGGGAGTCGGCTTGGCTGCCCCCCAGATTGGCGTGCCACTGTGCGTGTTCGTCTACGACTGGGTCAACGACGATGACGTGGCGTTCAGCGGGGTTGCCATCAACCCGGAACTCTGGATCGCCCCGACCCCGATCGGAGATGCGGATGACGACGATGAGTCAGAAGGCTGCCTCTCGCTCCCGGGTGAACGCTTTGCGCTTCGTCGCTCCCCCGCAGCGATCCTGCGTGCCGTGGATCTCGCGCAGAAGCCGTTCGAAGTACGCGCCGAGGGTTGGCTCGCCCGCATCTTCCAGCACGAGTTCGACCACCTCGATGGCATCCTGTATGCCGACCGCCTTGACCACGTTCGGCAGAAGACGGCTCAGAAGGCAATTCGAAAGCGAGACTGGGGCGTGCCAGACGTGAGCTGGACGCCCGGCGAAGAGCACCTCGAAGGGTAGCGTTTGGCTGACTGGCCAACGCCGCCGCTACGTGACAATGCGGATCAGCGCAGCCGTCGCCGCAGCCGCAATGATGACCACGATGAACGGCACACGGAGGGCCAATAGCACGGCCGCGACAAGCAGCGCTGGCACCCTGGCATCCAGCTCAATGCTCTGCCCGACAGCAAGAGTCTGCACTGCAACAAGGGCGGAGAGCAGCGCAACCGTCAACAGGCTCGCCACCCGCGCGGGTGCCGGCTTCTCAATGATGGACGCTGGCACCAGATAGCCGACTACCTTCAGTGCCAGCACGGCAATCGATGCGGCGAGGATGATCTGCCAGACAGTCACGAGACGCCACCGTTCGCGGCTCTTGGCTCTGGCGGCGTCTCGGCGGAGGATTCGCGTTGACCGAACCAATTCGTGATCCCGACAATGACGGCCACGAGTGCTGCCATCAGCACCGGCACGCCCGCCGGGAGCGCCGGGGTGAGGATTGTGGCCACGACTGCTGCGGCAACGGCGACCACGATCGGCTGCACCCGCTTGAGCCTGGGCCACAACAGACCGAGGAAGGCGGCAGCGGCTGCGGCATCCAAGCCGTATTGGCTGACATCGCCGATCAGGTCGCCGAGGAGCGCGCCAACCAGAGTGGTCAGATTCCAGCCCAGAAAAATGATGATGCCGGTCCACCAGAATCCGGTGCGCTTCGCTTCGATCGTCGTCTGGGCCATGGCGACGGCCGTCGACTCGTCGATCGTCCAGTGTGCTGCGAGAAGCTTTCTGGGCCAGCGCTCGGCAAGGATCGGCGCCATCGCAATTGCGTAGAGCGAGTTTCGGGTGCCGAGTAGCGCAGCACTGGCGATCGCGGCCGGGCCGGCAGCCGCGCCACCACTGGCGAGAATACCGATGACGGCAAACTGCGAACCACCGGAGAACATCAGAAGGCTCAGGACACAGGTCTGCCACACGTCGAGTCCCGCGGTGACAGCGAGAGCACCAAACGAAACGCCGTAGGCGGCGACGGCAAGTCCGACGCCGAAACTCGCGCGGATCGCCGCTGTCGCTTCTGGGTTTCTGGCCAAAAGAAAAGTCTCCCTCCGGGCACGTGGCCCAGAGGGAGACTTTATCTGGTGCTTGAGGCACCGTGCGCGCGGCGGCTGCTCGCCGTGCCGAGCGCGGAGGAGTTTCGCTATCGGGTTGGCGTTGGGTTGTTGGCCCGAAGCACCTCGAGGCGAGCGCGATACTCCTTCTCGTCGATGTCGCCCTGGGCGAAACGCTCGGCGAGCGTCGACTCCGCATTGCGGCTCGGGGCGCCCCAGCCACCGTGTGACCAGTTTCCGTGGCCGCCCGGGCCGTAACCGCCCGCGCGCATCCAACGTCGGCGACCGACGCTCAGGAAGACGATCAGCAGTACAACGAGCAAGAGTGGGATGAGGAAGAACAGGGCGAAGCCGAAGCCGAAGCCCACCGGACCACCCATGTAGCCGGCCGGGCCGGCGAGAGCAAGAGTTGAGAACACGTTGTTATCCATTCACTAAGGGCCCTTGGTGGACCGTTGTGACCAGAATGCGCCAATGCTGGATGCGGCGAATCGACCCCACGGCGACACCTGACGTACTCCGCCGGGCGCAGCAACAAATCGCGGCCTACTCCGTACGGCCGGGACTGACGAGCCCGGTCTCGTAGGCAATCACGACAAGCTGCACCCGGTCGCGCGCGGCGAGCTTCGACATGATGCGTGAGACATGGGTCTTGGCGGTAAGGGGGCTCAGGAAGAGCCGCTTGCCGATCTCGTCGTTGGTGAGCCCGAGTCCGACCAGGCCCAGCACCTCGCGCTCACGCTCGGTGATCACGCTGAGCGAGCTCGCATCCGGTGCCTCGCTGATCTCGCTGGAGAGGCGCTCAAGGAGGCGGCGCGTGACGGTCGGACTGAGCAGGGCGTCCCCGGCCGCGACAACTCGAACCGCGCGGATGAAGTCGACCGGCTCAGTGTCTTTGACGAGGAACCCGCTCGCACCCGCGCGAATGGCGCGGCCAACATACTCGTCAAGCTCGAAGGTGGTGACGATGACAATGCGGGTACTTGACAGGTCGGAGTTGCGCACGATTTGCTCAGTCGCCCACAGGCCGTCGCCGTCTGGCATTCGGATGTCCATGAGGAAAACATCCGGGCGGGTTGCTGTCGCGAGCACGACAGCTTCTGCACCGGTGCCAGCCTCACCAACGATCTCGATATCTGGCTCCGCTTCGAGGAGGCTTCGAAATCCCGCCCGGATGAGCTGCTGGTCGTCTGCGATTGCAACTCGGATCATTCGAGACGCTCCTTCTGCGGGATGGCCACCAGCACGAGTATGCCGCCAAGCAGTGAGCGGGTGACCTCGAGCGTGCCTCCCAACAATTCAGCACGCTCGCGGATGCCGAGCAATCCGCGCCCGCTCGTCAGGTCGCGGTCATCGGCGACACCACGACCGTCGTCGGCGATGGCAATGAGGTAGCTGCCGTCGGCCTCGGAGATCTCCACGGTCGCGCGGCTCGCCTGTGCGTGCCGCACGACATTGGTGAGGGCCTCCTGAACGATTCTGTAGGTCGCCAGCTGCACGGCCTTCGGAGCGTCGATGAGCTCGTTCGAGAGGCTCACCTCCACGCCCTGAGACGTGACGGATGCCACCAGCCCGGGCAGTCTCAAAAAATCGGGCTCTGGCACCAATGGCGCGCTCGGGTCCTGTCCGTCCTCTGCCCGCAGGATTCCAAGTACCGAGCGCACCTCATCGAGCGCGGTCTTGCTGGTGTCTTTGATGCTTGCGAGCGCTTCAGCAGCTTTGTCTGGCTGTTTGTCCATGAGGTGCAGGCCAACGCTGGCCTGCACGTTGATCTGGCTCAGCGAGTGTGCAAGCACGTCATGAAGTTCGCGCGCGATGCGCACGCGCTCGGCTTGCACCTCCGTCTGTCGGCGTTGCTGGTATGAGCGCCGATATTCTGCGTAGTTCTCGCGCCGCGTTCTGATTGCCTCACCGATACCCATGACGATGAGGATGCCGAGAGTTGAAATGGCCACTTGCGCCGGGTGCCAGTCCACGCCAGCAACGATCCCGACCACCACAGTGATCGTCCAACCGACGCCGACTGAGATCCACGCCCAGATGCGCGCACCGCGCACGATCGCACCGACTATGGCGAACGCGAGCGCGATGAACGGGGGTCCCTGCCCGGTCTGCGCGACGACGAAGTCCACACCGGCGACAACCGTGACGAGCGCGACAACCGGCCCTGGAAATCGGCGGGCTCCAAGGAGTAAGAGCGGACCGACGATTGACAGACCGATCGCGATCAGCTCGGTGATTCTGAAGTCGTGGCGATACACGGCCCAAAAGAGCGCGGCGGGCAGCTGCAACACCAACGAGACAATCACGGGAATCCACAGGCGCATCCGAGCTGATGACTTGAAGTTTCCGGGTGGCCGATGCTCCCAGCTGTCCGGTCGACGATCGACCCAGTCGGAAGGCCATTTCCCGGCCGACTGGCGCTGCGCGTACATTCTTCGATCGTAGGCCGGTGGCACGATGGGCGACATCAGCCCGCGGGCGTGCTGCACGTACTCCCAAGGGAGTACGCACACGAAAAGGCCCGAGTCGTGGAGGACTCGGGCCTTCGCTCCCCGACTTGGACTCGAACCAAGAACCGTCGCATTAACAGTGCGGTGCTCTGCCAATTGAGCTATCGAGGATCACTGCACGTTGGCCGAACAGCGTGCCCACTTTACCAAAGGTTGTGCACCCGCAAAACCGCTCAATATCCAAGCGCGGGGTCGACCACGCCGACGAAGCGACCACTGCCGGACATCAAGGCTGCAACATTGAGTGCCACTCGCTCAGCGAGCAGAGGCTCGGTCATCTCGGGTGTGTCTGCGCAGTGCGAGGTGATGATGACGCGCGGCGCCGACCACAGTGGGTGTCCGTCTGGCAGTGGCTCCGGGTCGGTCACATCGAGCCCTACGCCCCACAAGTGGCCGCGATTCAAGGCCTCGACGAGCGCATCAGTGTCGACGAGCGGGCCGCGCGCAATGTTGATGAGGGCGGCATTCGGCTTCATGGCTGCGAGTTCGCGAGCACCGAGTAGATGGCGCGTTTCACTCGTTGCCGCCGCAGCGACGATCACGACATCGGCGGGTGGCAGCACCTCAGACAACTCGCTAACGGGCACAGTGTGATGCGCGCCTGCGAGCGGCCCACCAGAGCGCCGCACCACCGTCACCTGCACCTCAAACGGCGCGAGCAGCCGCATGAGCTCGACAGCAATACCACCAGCACCGATGATGACGACGTGACGCCCATAGAGCGAGATGCCTTGCTTGATTCCAGCCCAGGATTGAGATCGACTCTTCTCGGGCAATTGCCGGAGCACGGCGAGCGTCAATGCAAGCGCGTGCTCGGCAACGGGTTCCGCATAGGCACCTTTCGCACTCGTCCAGATGGGCGTCGCGCGATCGGAGAACCGTGCGAGCACTTCGCCGAAGGCGTCAACGCCAGCCCACGGCAGTTGCACCCAGCCGATACTCGGATGTGCGTTAAGCACGTTCTCGAGCTCCTCAGCCCCGCTCGTGTTGAGCCAGACCACGCCGCGCGTTTGGTCAGACACCGGAGCGAGAAGCCCCCCGCCGGTGCGCACTGCACTGGTGAACGGTTCGCGCTCTGCTGGCAAGATCGCGATCGGGCCTGCCTCGGGCACACGGTCGGTTGGCAGTGGCGACGCATTCGGCGCGACCGGGTCGCGATGTTGGCCGGGAGCGCGCTCCTCACTCGCACGCTGCTCATCGAACACGGTATTCCTCCTCGGGAGCCTCAATCGGTATGCTCGCCGACGCATCCAGCGATCGAGCCAACCGGCGAACATACGGATGCCTCGGGTCGCCCAACACGTCATCGATGTCCCCGATTCCCACGATGACGCCGCGGTACATGACGGCCAACTGGGTGCTGATCCTGCGCACCTCAGACAAATCAGCCGTCACGACGACAGCGGAGAACGCGCGATCCCGCTGGAGCGAAGACAGAATGTCGAGGATGGTGCCGCGCACAGTCACGTCGATACCGGCAGTCGGATCATCCGCAATGAGCAGTCGTGGCTCAAGTACCATGGCGCGGGCGATCGCCACCCGCTGGCGCTGCCCTTTGCTGAGTTCGTGCGGGTACTTGTTCATTGTGGAGAGCGGGAGGCGCACCGCGTCGATTAAGGTCGCGACCGCGTGCCCGGCTTCATCCTGATCGAATTTGCGGTCTCGGCAGAAGATTGGCTCTGCGACGTTCTCGCCGATTGTCAGTCGAGGTGCAAGCTGATCGCCAGCCTCTTGGGGTAAGTACCCGATCTGGATGCTCAGGCGATCGCGCCGACGTGGATTGATGCCCCGCACCTCGCTGCCGAGCACCTTGAGGCTGCCGCCACGGATCACCGGCGACGAGATCGTGCGGCGATCGGCCTCAAGCGCGAGTGCTCTGGCGAGCGTGCTCTTGCCGGAACCGGTCTCGCCGACGACCGCAAGAATCTGCCCTTCTTCAACGTCAAACGACACGCCGTCAACGGCGATCCCGCGAGTGGCCTGACTGCTGGATTCATAGTGCAGCGAGAGGTCGCGTGCGGATAGCGCCGGTCGGAGCTTCACGTCGCTCATCCTTCCCGCAGTGCACGACGCTCGGACTCAATGCTTACGAGGTCACGTTGCACTTGACCGTACCGGTCGGGATCAGCCGCGGCATCCATTCGTTGCATGCTGCCGAGCAAATCACGCTTGCGACGCAGCAGATCGCGATCGATGAGGTCAACAACGACGCTGCGAGCGTATGCGCCGATCCGGTCAGCGCGCTCGGGGATCGGCGCGACCCCGAGTTGGTTCACGAGGGTCGAAAAGCTCGGTGGCACTTCGGCGGCAACTCCCTCAAGCCAGTGCGGTGTTTCCAGCTGCTCAATGCTCGTGGCTATCGCGTCGCGGACGACGGAAAGAGTGTGGTCGGAAAACGCTGCTCCGGTCGCCCGTTGCATCAGCTCAGCTCCAATCTCCTTCGGATACTGCAGGATCGCCATCAGTGCATCGCGCTCCAGGCGCGTTGCGGGATCGGTCGGCAACTGGGTCAACGATGCACCGGACGGGGACTCCGATGGCGACACGGCAGGCGACTGCACCGTTCGCAACGCCGTGCGAGCCGGCGCGACCGCGCGCTGCACTTCACTCGGGTCCATGCCGAGCCAGCCAGCGAGGTTGCGCACATAGCCGACGCTCAATGCTTGGTCGCGGATGCCTGCGACAACGGGTGCAGCGGCGCGCAATGCAGCAACCCTCCCCTCGACCGTCTCAAGGTCGTGAGAAGCGATCACCCGTCGAATCATAAACTCGAACATCGGCTTGCGTGAGCTCACGAGCAGCCGAACAGCGTCATCGCCCTTGGCTAGGCGGAGATCGCACGGATCAAGGCCGTCGGGGGCGACCGCGACGAATGTTTGCGCTGCGAACCGCTGTTCCTCTGCAAAGGCTCGGCTCGCGGCTTTCTGCCCGGCCTCATCGGGATCGAAGGTAAAGACGATCTCGCCCGTCCCTTTCGTGTCCGCGTTGTCAACGTCACCGATCAGGCGGCGCACGATCTTGATGTGATCGAGTCCGAAGGCGGTGCCACAGGTCGCGACCGCGGTCGTGACGCCGGCGAGGTGGCAGGCCATGACATCGGTGTAACCCTCGACGACAACCACCTGCCGCCCACGAGCGATGTCCCGTTTGGCCAGATCGAGTCCGTAGAGCACTTGACTCTTGTGGTAGACCGGGGTCTCAGGCGTGTTTAGGTACTTTGGTCCGTTGTCGTCGTCGAGCAATTTACGCGCACCGAAGCCGAGGGTTTGTCCGGTGACATCCCGGATGGGCCAGACCAGCCGCCCACGGAAGCGATCGTAGAGATCCCCGCGATCACCCCGTCCGAGCAGGCCAGCGGTCACGAGTTCCTCCTCGCTGAATCCCTCACTCTTCAGGTGCTTCGCCAGCACGCCGCCCCGAGGCGCGAACCCAATACCGAAGCGCTCAGCGGCCGACTGGTCGAAGCCGCGTTCGCCGAGAAACCGTCGGCCAGTCTCCGCGTCGGTGGTCGCCAGTTGGGCAACGAAGAAGTCAGCGGCAGCCTGATTCGCCGCGAGGATACGGCTGCGATTGCCGTGATCGGTTGCCGCCGCGCCGTCTTCGTAGTGCAACTCGAAGCCGATCGTTGCTGCAAGTCGCTCGACAGCCTCTTTGAAGGACACGTGATCCATGCGCTGCAGGAAGGTGAACACGTTGCCACCCTCGCCGCAGCCGAAACAGTGATAAAAGCCGACTTGCGGTCGGACATGAAAACTCGGGCTTCGCTCCTCGTGAAACGGACACAGGCCCTTCATCGAACCCACACCGGCACTCTTGAGGGTGACGTAATCGCCAACGATGTCTGCGATGTTTACGCGCGACCTGACTTCGTCGATATCGCTTTGTCGAATCAGGCCAGCCACACAGCGATTCTACGTTCCGGCATCCGACGCTGCCGCGCGAACGAGTCGCTCGTGCCAAGAAAGAGCCGACTGGTCTGTGAGGGATGCAAGTTGGTCGACGACAACGCGCTTGCGCCCAGCATCCGTCTCGGCTTCGTTCCAGTCATCGGCGAAGCCAGCGTCGAGCCCGGCAGGACCCGCCGCGAACAGGGCGTCGGCCAGTTCAGTGAGCACTTCACGTTGTTGGGCGTAGACCGGGCGGCGCGCGTTGGTTGACATGACGAACGCGGCGACAATGCCCTTGAGCACGGCAATCTCGGCGGCGATCTCTCGATGAACGACGACGCTCCCGCCAAAACGAGCGAGCGGACTGCTGTAGTGCTCGCGCGTTGCCGCAGTAGCCGCTCCTGCAAAGCGACCAATGAGTTGACTCGTGAGGTTCTTGAGTCGACCGTGTGCTCTTCGACTCGAATCCCAGTCATCGATCCAGAAGTCCAAGTTGTCGAGTCGGTCGAAGGCGGCGATGAGTTCGTCGTGATCAAACTCGCCGCCAATCCAGGCAAACATTGAGTTCACGAGCTCGTCATGGTCAACCCGAGCACCGAGGGCCGTAACGTCGACGTAGCCGCCGACGATCGCATCCTCGAAATCATGCACGGAGTAGCCGATGTCGTCGGCGAGATCCATCACTTGAGCTTCGATACACAGTTGCCGCTCGGGGGCACCAGCGCGCAACCACTCGAAGGCCTCAACATCGTCGGCGTAGAAGCCGAACTTACTGCGTCCGCTTGGGTCGGAAACCCCGTGAGCGGCAGGCCACGGATACTTGCAACTCGCGTCGAGGCTCGCCCGCGTGAGATTGAGTCCGAATGAGCGACCGTCGTCGCCAAACACTTTCGGTTCGATTCTGGTCAAGACCCGCAGCGTTTGCGCGTTTCCTTCGAAGCCGCCGAAGTCAGCCGCCCACTCGTTGAGCGCTCGCTCGCCGTTATGACCGAACGGCGGATGTCCGAGGTCATGCGACAGGCACGCCGTGTCAACGACATCGGGGTCGAGCTCGAGACTGTTGGCGAGCTCGCGACCGACCTGCGCGACCTCCAGCGAGTGGGTCAAACGGTTTCGCGCGAAGTCGAGCCCACCGGTCGGACTCAAAACTTGCGTCTTGGCAGCCAAGCGACGCAGGGCACTCGAGTGAAGCACTCTTGCGCGATCGCGAGCGAAGTCACTTCTCCGGCTCGAGTGCTGCTCCGGAAGCCAGCGCTCGGCGTCAGCCGTGGTGTACCCGGTTGGCACCGCGCTACCCTCCACTGACGCTCAGTTCGGCATGCCTGAGTTCGTCACGATGGGTCTCCTGCAGTTCGCGGCTGTCCAACCAGCCATCCGGCAAGCTGGGGTTTTTTGGACTTCCAGCTCGACCCCGCTGACCTTCGGCGTCCGCCCCTGGGTAGGGCTGATCGTGGTCGAGCGCGGCCAATAGTTCGTCGAGCTGCGCAAGATCGCGCACCGTCGCAAGCGATGCCCGAAGTTCACCACCAACGGCATAGCCCTTGAAGTACCAAGCAACATGTTTGCGGATGTCTCGGCAGGCCCGATCCTCGTCGTCGAAGAATTCGACCAGGAGCTCCGCATGCCGCTTGAACGCCTGCGCCACGAAATCAAGACTCGGTCGGGTTCGTGTCGACCGGCCACTGAACGCAGCAGCGAGGTCGCCGAACAACCACGGTCGTCCGAGGCAGCCGCGACCGACAACCACTCCATCGCATCCGGTCTCATCGACCATGCGGAGTGCGTCCTCGGCACTCCAGATATCGCCGTTGCCAAGAATGGGGGTGTCGTTGATGGCGGTCTTCAGCTTCTCAATCGCCGACCAGTCGGCCGTGCCGGAGTAGAACTCGGCGGCGGTTCTGGCGTGCAGCGCGATGCTCGCGACCCCGGCGCCCGCTGCGGCGCGGCCGGCCTCCAGGTATGTGAGGTGATCGCTATCGATGCCCTTGCGCATCTTCACCGTCAGCGGCACGTCTCCAGCGGCTTTCACTGCGCGTTCGACGATGTCGCGGAACAGGTCGCGCTTCCACGGGAGCGCCGCTCCCCCACCCTTTCGAGTGACCTTGGGCACCGGGCATCCGAAGTTCAGGTCGATGTGGTCTGCACGGTCTTCGGCGACCAGCATCGTGACGGCTTCTGCGACTGTCTTCGGATCGACACCGTAGAGCTGGATGCTGCGCGGGGTCTCGGATTCGTGGTGGCGAATCAAGCGCATGCTCTCCGGCGTTCGCTCGACGAGTGCGCGACTCGTGATCATCTCGGAGACGTACAGGCCAGCACCGTACTCGCGGCACAAACGCCGAAACGCCGTGTTGGTGATTCCAGCCATCGGGGCCAGCACCACCGGCACAGCCAGAGCGATGCGCCCGATCTTGAGCGCAGGCATGGTCTGCTGTTGCCGCTCGGCGAGAATAGTCACGTCTCGATTCTCCCAGACATGCCGGGCCGTTGCTCTCAGACGAGGTCCTGATCGAGCTTCTTGTTCACAACAGCCTGCGTGTGATGTACAGGCACGGCGCAGAAGTCGCCGTCGCAGGCTTCTGCCGTGGCATCCCCCAATGGAGTCAGCGCCACGAGCTTTATTGAACCAATTGAGTCGTTCGTCATCGTGCAGCTTCCTTGTCAGAGCGCTCGTGCTCAGAATCTGGCGCAGCCTCGCGTTCGGCGGCAACCTGTGCGAGCACGTTAGCGAAGGTGTCGGCCTCTTGTGCACCCGACACCCCGTACTTGCCGTCGATGACAAAGAACGGCACCCCGTTGATGCCGTACTCCTGCGCGAGCGCAACATCGGCCTTGACGTCGGGCAGGAAGCGGTGCGAAATGAGCGCCTCGGTCACTTCGTCGCGGTCGAAGCCAAGCGAGGCTGCGATCTCGACGAGATCCGCTATGCGACCGACGTGCTCACCATTGACGAAGTAGGCCATGAGCAGCCGCTCCTTCATCTCGAGCTGGCGCCCCTTGCTCTTTGCGAAGTGCAGCAGCTCGTGCGAAATGACAGTGTTGGTCTGGTGAACTCGATCGAAGTCATAGTCAAGCCCGACGGTCTTGGCGATCGCTGTGACTCGCTCCATCATCTGCTCAACCTGCGCCAGTGGCATCCCCTTGCGCGCGCTCAAGTAGTCGGCCGTGGTGCCCTCGAAATCGACTGGCGTGTCTGGCGCGAGCTCGAACGAGTGATACTCCACCTCAACCTCACCGCCGAACTCGGCCGCCCCAGCCTCGAACTTGCGCTTGCCGATGTAGCACCACGGGCACTGCACGTCAGACCAGATGTCGACCTTGATGGGTTGTGTCATGTGCGGTGCAACGCTCGAACGACACTGCCAATTCCCTCACGAGGCGTGCACTGCTAGGCGCCGAGCAGGCGCTCCGCGAGATAGCCGCGCAGACCCTCATGGGGAATGCGCTCCTGTTCCATCGAGTCGCGCTCCCGCACGGTCACCGCCTTGTCTTCGAGCGAGTCGAAGTCGACGGTCACGCAGAACGGCGTGCCAATTTCATCCTGGCGACGGTAGCGGCGACCGATCGCGCCGGCGTCATCGAAATCGACGTTCCAGTACTTGCGCAGGTCAGCGGCAAGCTCTTTCGCGAGCGGTGAGAGCTGCTCGTTGCGCGACAGCGGCAACACCGCAACCTTGACTGGCGCGAGCCTGCGATCGAGACGCAACACCGTGCGCTTGTCGACACCGCCCTTCGAATTCGGGGCTTCGTCTTCGGCGTAGGCGTCGAGGAGGAACGCCATGAGTGCGCGCGTGAGACCGAACGCTGGTTCGATGACGTACGGAATCCACCGCTCGTCCTTCGTCTGGTCGAAGTATGACAAGTCGGTACCAGAGGCCTCAGAGTGCGTCTTGAGGTCGAAGTCGGTGCGGTTGGCGACGCCCATGAGTTCGCCCCACTCGCTGCCGGCAAAGCGAAAGCGGTACTCGATGTCGACCGTGCGCTTCGAGTAGTGACTGAGTTTGTCTTTCGGATGCTCGAACAGTCGCAGATTCTCCGGCCTGATGCCGAGATCGGTGTACCAGCGCAGCGACTCGTCGATCCAGTACTGGTGCCACTCTTCATCCGTTCCAGGCTCGACGAAGAACTCCATCTCCATTTGCTCAAACTCGCGGGTGCGGAAGATGAAGTTTCCCGGCGTGATCTCGTTGCGGAAACTCTTGCCGACCTGGCCAATGCCAAAGGGCGGCTTCATTCTGGCGGCGCCAGACACGTTCGCAAAGTTCACGAAAATACCTTGCGCAGTCTCTGGCCGCAGATAGTGCATCCCCTCTTCGTTGTCGACCGGGCCGAGGAAGGTCTTGAGCAGTCCAGAGAAGTTCTGTGGTTCGGTCCACGCTCCGGGCTGGCCGGTGTCAGGGTCTCGAATGTCGGCAAGACCGTTGGCAGGCGGATGCCCGTGCTTCTCTTCGTAGGCTTCGAGCAGATGATCGGCACGGTAGCGCTTGTGCGTGTGAAGCGACTCAACCAGCGGGTCAGAGAAGACGTCGACGTGGCCAGAGGCCTCCCACACGCGGCGTGGCAGGATCACCGCAGAGTCGATGCCGACCACATCGTCGCGACCTTGCACCATGGTCTGCCACCACTGACGCTTGATGTTCTCCTTGAGCGCCATGCCCAGTGGTCCGTAGTCCCAGGCCGAGCGCGATCCGCCGTAAATCTCGCCTGACTGGAAGACGAAACCCCTGCGCTTGGCGAGGTTGATGACGGCGTCGAGATTGCTGGTGACCACCCAGCAACAGTACCGATAACCGTCACTGGCGAGTTACGGGCGCAGCGCCCGCACGACCGACTCGACGTCGGTTTCGTCGTTCCAGAGGTGGAACGAGGCGCGCAGCCGCCCGGCGCGGCCCGACACCCGGATGCCTTTGCCGATGAGAGTCGCAAGATCGTGCCCCGTGGCATCCGGCCAACTCACAATTGCTTGGTGCTGCTGCGGGATGCCCAACGCATCGCACAGCGCATCGCCGAGCCCGGCGGTGAGGTCCCAGATCTCGCTGATGTCGAGACCGGCGAACAGTCCGATGGCCTGCTCAGCACCGATCCATGCCTGCCACGCAGGCGACACATCGAAGCGGCGGGCTGTGGACGCAAGGTGCATCGCGGGCCCGTAGGTGCTCTTCCAGACATCTTCTCCCGCGTACCAGCCGGCCTGCAGCGGCGTGAGAAGGGGTTCGAATCTCGCGCTGAGGGTGAGGAACGCAACACCCCGGGGCGAGCACAGCCACTTGTAGGTGTGGCAAACCGTGACGTCGAAGAGGGAGGCGTCGACCGGCAACACCCCGGCAGCCTGAGTCGTGTCGCAGAAGGTGAACGTGTCGTGGAGCCGCGCCCCCTCAAGGATGGCCGGCACGTCCGCGAGAATTCCGTTGGCAGATTGAACCCGCGAAAAGACAACGAGCCAGGTGTCATCGGTGATGGACTCGGCGAGAACGTCGAGTGCGACGGTGCGAACGCGGATGCCAGACCGCTGCAGGAACGGGAAGATGATTGACGCGAAATCTCCGTCGGCGCACAGCACTTCCGCGCCATCCGGCACTGCTGCAGCAACGAGCGAGGTAAGCACAGACGTCTGCGAGCCATGAGCGACCCGATCCACCGCCATTCCGACGAGCGAAGCATATGACTCGCGAGTTCGCTCAATGCCAGCGTCATAGCTCTGCGGATCACGATCACCGCGCGCCCACTTGGCAAGATCCGCTGAAAGCGCTTCAACGGCGAGGAGGGGCGGCAACCCGATCGATGCCACCGCCAGATACCCGCGTGGACCCCCGAACTGTTCAATTGCCGAGAGCAATGCCGCTGAGGTCATTGGAAGCTCCTAGGGATATACCGGTGACAGTGCGTGCGCCCGCTCAAGGATGCGCACCACTTCGATGGCATCACGCGGGTCAACGATCGGCGGTGCACCGTCGAGGATGCTCGCCGCAACGCCAGCGTAGAAGTCCGGGTAGCGACCGTCCTCGGTGCGAACCGGCGCGATCTCATCGCCGACACCGAGCAGCCCCCACTCGGATTCTGGCGTGACGCCGTACCCAGAGCTCCCCGGCCATTGCCGCTCCTTGAGCGCCGGCTCCTGTCCGTCCAGACCGTAGACGGTGTACGCGGACTGCGAGCCCAGCACGCGAAAGCGTGGTCCGCTTTGACCAGCTGCGCGACTGAGCGTCAGGTGCGAGCGCACCCCGCTCGCGTGCAGCAGCGAGATGAACGCATCGTCATCGCTCACACTGCCTTCGCGCACGATCTGAAGCTCGGCGGCCTCAACCGTTGCCGGGCCGAACAACTGCAAAGCTTGGTCAACGAGGTGGCTGCCGAGGTCGTAGGTGATGCCGGCGCCCTGGGCAATTGTTGTGGTGTCTTGCCAGCGATCCCGGTTCGGGCCAGCCCATCGTTCGAAGGTGGACTCGAATCGGTGCACGGCGCCGAGCGCCCCATCCTGAACCAACTTCTTGACGGTCAGAAAGTCGCCGTCCCAGCGACGGTTCTGGAACACCGTTATGGAGCGCTTTGCGCTGTCGGCCGCAGCGATCAAATTCTTGGCATCCACCACGGTTGGCACGAACGGCTTGTCGATCACAATGTGCGCACCCGCCGCGAATGCAGCGAGCCCCTGCTCCAGGTGCACATGGGCAGGGGAGGCCAGAATCACCAGATCGAGGTCACCTGCCCGATCGAGAAGTGCGCTGGGGGAATCGACCACCTCGACACCGGGATGCTGCGAACGTGCGTCTGTGGCGCGCTCGCCGTTGCCCGTGGCGACAAGATCGAGCCGGAAGGCCGGATTGGTAGCAATGAACGGAGCGTGGAAGACACGACCGGCCAAGCCGAAGCCGATGATTCCAGTGCGAATGAGCTGGGTGGTGGGCATCCGGTTAGCTTAGTAGTGAGCTTCGGCTGGCGCTTGCGTTTGGCTCTTGGCTCAGGCGTTCGGACTGTCGACGGCGCCACCAAAGCGGCGGTTGCGGTTCGAGTACAGCGTGATCGCGTGCCAGAGGTCTTTGCGGGTAAAGTCCGGCCACAGTGTGTCCAGAAACACCATCTCGGCGTATGCACTTTGCCAGAGCATGAAGTTGCTCGTGCGCTGCTCCCCGGAGCTGCGAATGAACAGGTCAACGTCGGGCAACTGGGGCTGGTACAGCTGGTTCTGGATGAGCTGCTCACTGACACCTGAAGGCTTGAGCTTGCCAGCTGCAACGTCGTTCGCGATGCGCCGAACCGCATCTGTCAGTTCGGTTCGACCACCGTAATTGACGCACATCGTGAGGGTCAGCGCCGTGTTGTCGGCCGTGAGTTGTTCGGCGAACTGCAACTCCTTGATCACAGAAGACCAGAGGCGTGGGCGTCGACCGGCCCACCGCACGCGAACCCCCCAGTCGTTCAGCTGGTCCCGTCGGCGGTGCAGAACGTCTCGGTTGAAGCCCATCAGAAAGCGCACCTCCTCCGGCGACCGACTCCAGTTCTCGGTGGAAAACGCGAACACACTGACGTGTTTGACGCCGACCTGAATGGCGCCAGCGACGACATCCAACAGGGATGCTTCCCCGGCCTTGTGGCCCTCGATGCGCGTGAGGCCCTTGCCGTTTGCCCATCGACCGTTCCCGTCCATGACGATGGCAACGTGATTCGGCACCACCGGGAACGCTGGAGGATAGATGCCTGTCCAGTCAATCGGTTTGAAGTCGAGCGCATCCTTGTGGGTCTTGGGAACCGGGCTCATGCGCTTCGATCGACATGCTGAAGCGAGCGCAAACTGCGCTCGAGGTGGAACTGGGTGTAGGCGGCAACCACCCCGCTCGCTTGGGAGCGAGAACGTTCGTCGCTCGACTCCGCGGCATCCCATCGTCCTTCGAGCAGCGCTCCGAGGAGGCCAAGCGTCGCGAGATCAAGTCGCGGCGCGCCCGGCGGTGCCACGTCGTCAGCGACAACCCCACCGAGTTGCGGCACGAAGACGGTGTGCGGTCCAGGCGCACCCGTGACGGCGCAGTCCACGAAACTCGGAGCCCAGCCTGCGATGGACAGGGCGCGCAGCAGATAGGAGTCAAGGGTGAGGCTCGGATGATGTTCGTGCCGCGAGAGCGAACGCAATGCGCCGACCAGAAGGAGATACTGCTGGAGGCTGCCGTCGTCATCCGTAACCTTGTCTGCCGTCTCGAGCATGACGTTGCCAGCGGTGTAACTCGCATAGTCGTCAGCGATCTCTGCGCCGTATGACGCGATCGACTCCGCCTGCTGAATGATGTCGAGACTTCGACCGACGTAGCACTGAACATCGGCGACCATCATCGGCTCGAGCCTCGCGCCAAATTTTGATGCCGTGCGACGCACGCCCTTTGCGACAGCGCGAATCTTGCCGTGCTGCCGACTCAGCATCGTCACGATCCGGTCGGCTTCGCCCAGTTTGTGGGTGCGCAGCACAACGGCTTCGTCACGGTAGGTCGGCACTCTTCAAGTATCCCCGTGATCCAGCGCTGCGCGTGGTACGAATAGCGGGTGGAAGCACTATTTGTCATCCCGCTGTGGGCCGATCTTCTCGCGGTCGGGATCGGAGCGATGCAGGGCGCACTGTTCGCAGCTCAGTTTCGCGACCGCCGGCTCGACTTGCTCGGGGTTGCAATTATCGGGGTCGCGACCGGGTTCGGCGGCGGAATCCTCCGCGATGTCCTGCTCGCTGAAATTCCGGCAGCGCTCACCAGCAACTGGTATCTCATCGTCGCGACCTGTGCCGCCCTCTTCGGCATGCTGCTTGAGCGACTGATTTCCCGGATGGGTCCGCTCGTCAATGTGCTAGACGCGCTCACCATCGGACTCTTCGGAGCGATCGGAACCACGAAAGCACTCGCGCTCGGGCTACCGGAGGTGCCCGCTATCTTCGTCGGAGTCGTCTCGGCAGTCGGCGGCTCGATCCTGCGTGATCTTCTGCTGAACCGGCCAATTGCTCTCATGCACGTCGGCTCGTTGTACGCGGTCGCAGCGTTTGGAGGAGCAACGAGCCTGGTTCTGCTTCTTGAACTTCAGGTGCCGGTCTTCGTCGCCGCAAGCATTTGTGTCGCCGTGACCTTCACGATTCGGGTGCTCTCGGTGCTCCTGAACTGGTCGTTGCCGGAGCAGCGCGCGATCGAGGCCTTTCCACGCATCCGTCGTGCGAAACGCCAAGCCGACTGATCAAGCCGATCAGGCGCTCACGAGCTCGCGATCTCCGGCCTCGGTGCGAACGGCGCGGTTGACCGCTGAGACAACAGCCTTGAGGGATGCCGTCGAGATGTCAGCATCGATGCCAACGCCCCAGAGGCGCTTGCCGTTGACGTTCAGCTCCACATACGCAGCCGCGATCGCGTCACCACCAGCACTTAGTGCGTGCTCGACATAGTCGTAGAGCTTCACGTCGATACCCTGATCGGCCATGACGCCGAGGAACGCGGCGATTGGACCGTTGCCAGTCGCGGTCGCCGCCTCGAGGTCATCGCCAACGCGAAGTCCCACGTCGAGGGTGGTCTCCCCCGTCATGTCACTCGCGGTGCGGGTCGACAACAGTTCGAAACGCCCCCACTTGTCTTCAGTTCGATCGGCGGGCGCTGGGAGGTACTCGTCCTGGAAAAGCGACCAGATTTCATCGCTTGTGACTTCCCCGCCCTCGGCATCGGTTTTGGCCTGAACGACGCCGCTGAACTCGATCTGGAGCTTGCGCGGC
>Ga0163151_10003965_pt1 | contig 20546 bp, 15 predicted proteins | sample OliLakLV19MP5IB2_FD_145596 | JGI IMG/M metagenome (GOLD analysis project Ga0163151, IMG submission 145596) | Freshwater microbial mat bacterial communities from Lake Vanda, McMurdo Dry Valleys, Antarctica - Oligotrophic Lake LV.19.MP5.IB-2 | ecosystem: Environmental > Aquatic > Freshwater >... | reverse complement strand
CTATTCTATTTTACAGGGGATTTATGCGCCGGAGAAAAAAATTCTAACCATCGAAGATCCGGTGGAATACGAACTTCAGGGAGTGGCGCAAATCCCGGTCCGGCCAAGCCGTAACTTCACATTTGCCAACGGACTGAGGGCGATTTTGCGGCAGGATCCGGACGTGGTCATGGTTGGGGAAATCCGTGATTCAGAAACTGCGGAAATCGCCATCCGCGCCGCGCTCACCGGCCATCAGGTTTTCAGCACCTTGCACACGAACGACGCCACCGGTGCAGTTACCCGCCTGCTCGACATGGGAGTGGAAGCTTTTTTAATTTCTTCCTCGCTGGAAGGAGTCCTGGCTCAACGGCTGGTGCGCAGGCTTTGTCCGGTCTGCCGCGTTCTGGCACCGGAAATGACCGCCGCCCGTGAAAAACTGGAGGCCATCAACGGACGTGCGTTGGAAGGAAAATTTTATCAGGCCAAAGGATGTGAAGAATGCCGTCAGACCGGTTATCGGGGGAGGGTGGGAATTTTTGAACTGCTGGTGGTCCGCCCGGAGATTCGTGAAATGATCGTTCATAAGCGCTCAAATACGGAACTCAAGGCTGCGGCCCAGAAAACCATGGTCACCCTGCATCAGGATGGTTTGCAAAAAGCGGCATCTGGAATCACGACATTGGAGGAGATCATCCGTGTTTCAGGGGGAGATAACCTGGAATGAGTTCGTTTCGTTACATGGCGGTGGCTTCAGACGGATCTCCGGCAAAAGGAACGATCGAAGCCGAGGATCGCAAGGGAGCATTGCAGTTGCTTGGTAAGCGGGGAATTTTTCCCTCCATTCTCGAACCGGTCATTGGGCGGGAAACAAAAGCATCTCCGAACCGGGCTGCCAACGGGAAGCCGGCTGCCGCCGGAAAGACTTCTGTTCCAGCAGTCGGCAAACAGTCGCCAAACCCCGGCCCGAGCGGAGGAAGGATCAGGAGAAAAGACATCACCACCTTCACGCGGGAAATGGGGGCGCTTCTGGGAGCGGCCATTCCCATCCCCCAGGCGTTGGAGGGGTTGGGCGAGGAGGAAGAAAACCCGGCTTTGCGGGAGTTGTTGTTAAAAATTTCGAACGAGGTAAGGACAGGTGTTTCGTTTTCAGCGGCGCTGGATGCCCATCCAAAACTGTTCACCAAACTTTACGTCAGCATGGTCCGGGTGGGGGAGGAGGCCGGACAACTGCCCCGCGTCATGGCCGACCTTGCCGAGCTGCTGGAACACGAAGACGAGGTGCGCAGTGAGGTCCGTGCGGCGATTTCCTACCCGCTTTTTGTCCTCGTTTTTGGATTGTTCACAGTTTTTATCCTGCTGACCGTGGTGCTCCCCAAACTTTTCACCATGCTCGAGGAGATGCTGGACATCCTGCCGTTGCCGACCCTGATTTTACTCAAAGCCAGCGGGTTCCTCAGTCGTTTCTGGCTGCCTTTGATCGTTGCGGTGATCGCAATCGTGGTCTGGGCGCGATGGTATTTAAAATCCGCGAAAGGTGCGGAGATGTGGGACCGGGTGAAACTCAAACTTCCGGTGATGGGTGGAGTTTATCGCGCTGGGGCCTTGAGCCGGTTTGCGCGGACACTCGGCACCCTGGTGAAAAGCGGGGTGTCACTGCTTCCGGCGCTGAAGATTGTCGAGCACACCATCGGCAATATTGTGCTGGCAAAACTTTTGGCGCAAGTAGCCGAGGAGACAAGGGGTGGGGATTCCCTGGCCGCACCGTTGCGCAAAGTGGGTATTTTTTCAAAATCGGTGATCCAAATGATCAACGTGGGTGAGGAGACAGGAAAACTCGACGAGATGTTGCTCAAGGTGGCGGACATCGAGGAGCGTCACATGCGGGCAAAAACCAAGACCATGATTTCCCTGCTGGCTCCTGCGCTCATCCTGGTGGTCGGTGCTCTGGTCGGATTTATGGTCATCGCCCTGCTTCTGCCCATATTCAAGATGAGCCGTGGAATCCATTAATTTTTAACTGTTTGAACTGACAACCCATCAACCAAGAAAATGAAGATTCGATCAAACTCTCCCCGCAAAAACGTTTCCGGTTTCACTTTGATAGAAATCATGGTTGTGGTGGTGATCCTCGGCATCCTCGCGGCCACCATCATCCCGCAATTTATGGGCACCACCCAGGATGCCAAGATAGGCGCGGCAAAATCCAACATCGCCGAAATCGAATCGGCCCTGGAACGATTTAACATTCACCTGGACCGTCATCCCAGCTCCGAGGAAGGCTTGAAGGTTTTGCTTCAGGCGCCTTCTGGCGAGGAGACCAAATGGCGGGGACCTTATGTCAAAGTCCTTCGCCCCGATCCGTGGGGGAATCCGTTCCAATACAAAAATCCTGGAACACGGCATCCGACCAGTTTTGACCTCTGGTCGAGGGGTGCGGATGGCGCGGATGGCGGCGAGAAGGACGGGGCTGACATCGGCAACTGGTAATTCCCATGCGGAAGACCACGCAACTCTCGGGCTTCACCTTGATGGAACTGATGGTGGTGATGACCATCATCGGAATCGTCTCCTTGTTGGTGGTTCCGGAAATGCGCGGTAGTTTTGAGTCGGCCCGCCTTCGCTCCAGCGCCAGAAAAGTTGTGAACGCAATCAATCTCGCAGCCGTCCGCGCCTCGACCCGCAACCTCCCGCACCGCGTGCACATTGATCCGGTACAGGGAAGGTTGACCTTGGAGGCTGGTAATGGTGGGGAAGGGGAGGGTTTTGCTCCGGTGACCGATATTTCCGGCGCGGTTTTTCAATTGAACGACACCATCCGGATTCAAAGCCGCCGCATTGAACCGGAGAATCTATCCTCCATGCCACAAGCTCCCTTGCTTCCGCAGGAGGACGAAGAAACGGCAGTTGATCGGGATCAGCTCATTTCATTCTACCCGGACGGTTCGGCGGATGCCGCAGAAATCATCCTGATGGACCGGCAGGGATTTCAACTGGTGCTGAAAGTCAATCCGATCACGGCCCGCGTCCGGGTAACGGAAGGAAAAAAGCTGTGAGAAACCGCGATTCTGCTGGTTTTTCCCTGGTTGAGGTGATGTGCGCGGTGGTGATTTTAGCGGTCGGCCTGGTGGGGATGATCCAAGGAATCAACACCGGATTGTTATCCAGCAAGGAGGCAGAACTTCAAACCACGGCCGCTCTGCTCGCAGCCGGCCGGATCGAAACGGTCCGGGCGGAGGGGTATTTGTTGGATGGAACTGAATCGGGAAATTTTGGTGATGAATTATCGCTCTATCAATGGACCCAAGAAATTACTCCGGCCGAAGTGAGCGGACTGCACCGGGTGAAAGTGGTGATTGAGCATTCGAAGACGGGCAAGGCGATCTATGAATTGGAGACGATGCTTTTCCAGCCTGATCTCTCGACTTCAACAGAAATCAAGCCGGGAGAAACCGGACGCAAACGAAAGGAGAAAGGGTTGTGAGACATCCTCTCCAAAGTTGCCTAGGTGGGGCGCGTCACTCCGTGCGCGCCGGTCTTTTTCCGGAACCACTGAAGCGGCGCGCACGGAGTGACGCGCCCTACCTTGAGAACTGCCGGGTTTCCCTTCGAAACGCGGCTTTCACGCTGATTGAAATGGTGCTCAGCGTGGCGCTCATGTCATTGATTCTGACCGGAGGGTATCTCTGTTTAAACGCGGCTTTCGCCAGTCAAAAAATTGTCGAACCGCGTTCGGAAATTTTGCACACCGCCCGGGTGGCGATGGGGCTGTTGACCTCGGATTTGCGCAGCGCCTGCACATTGTCGCCCGACGTGGAGTTTCTGGGAATGGAAAGAACCGTGGGCGAGGTCAGGGCCGATAATCTCGATTTCGCCACGCACCATTACAAACCGAAACGACTGCGCGAAGGGGATTACGCCCAGATCAGTTATTTTGTGGAGAGCGAGCCGGCGACTGGCGAGTTGATTTTGTGGCGTCGCAGAAATCCGATGATCGCCCAGGATCCGCTGAGCGGAGGTGTGCGTGAAGAAATTGCGCGCGGCGTTCATTCATTGCGAGTCGAGTATTACGATGGATACGACTGGTTCGACAGCTGGGGTGAATTGAACAGCGCCAGGAAAGAAAAGAAATCATCCCGTTACGCTTCCAACCTTTACGGGATGCCAGAAGCGGTGCGCATCACCCTTTCGTTTGAGAACGATCAGGGCGTGGCAAAAAAGAAAAAGACAGCCAACCCCGAAGCGAAGAAAGAACCTCCGCTGGTGTTTCAGACGGTGGCCCGTCTCAACCTGGCGGCGTATGCAAACAGCACATCCACCGGGGGTGGTTCGACCAACCTGACCGGCGCTGGTTCTCCTGATACCGGGGGTAATCCATCCGGTGGATCGGTTCAAAGGTGATGAAAGCGAGGAATGGATCCATCCTGGTGGCGTTGCTATGGTCGCTGGCCCTTTTATCGCTGGTGGTGATCGGCGTCCTGCACACGGCGCGCATGGATTTGATGGCGGTGAAAAATCACGGCGACAAAATCCAGGCGCATTATCTGGCGTTGGCGGGAATCGAGAAGGCCAAGGCGTTGATTTTCCAGGATTCCGCGACACGGAGCAAGAGCGGACAGAATCATTCCGGCCACCTTTACGACTCGCCTTCCGATTTCCGGGATATCCGGTTTTCACGGGGCCAATTCCGAGTTTTACGTGACGGGTCGCCTGACGAAAACGCTGTGGTTTACGGGATTGCTGATCTGGATGGCCGGTTGAACTTAAACAAGGCCGAGCTCGGGGAACTGGGAAAAATTTACGGCATGGTCCCGGAACTGGTTTCCGCCATCATCGACTGGCGGGACAGGGACAACGCTGCAAGCGCTGGCGGTGCCGAAGCGGAATACTATTCAAGTCTGGTTCCTCCTTACCGCCCTCGTAATGGTTCTTATGAAAGCGTGGAAGAGTTGTTGATGGTGCGTGGCGTGACACATCAGATGTTGTACGGCGACCGCTACCGTGGCGCAAAAGGGCTTTCTCAAGCTTCTGATGCAAACTCTCCAAACCCTGGCTGGGCCTCATTGCTGACGACTCATTCAACCGTCCGGAATGTCAATGCTTCTGGAGTGGCTCGGATCAACGTTCAGACCGACTCGGAATCGACCCTGCAAACCGTAAAAGGTATTACGCCTGAAATCGCCAAAGCCATCGTTGCATCCAGGGGGCAAAATGAGATCAAAAACCTCGCAGACCTGTTGGAGGTTTCGATGACTTCGCAGCCCCGCTCTTCGCGCGGCACGCCCGCTTCCGGTCCCAAAGCCATTTCTGAAACTCTGCTTCAGGAAATCGCCGACGACATCACCACTGAGAGCGATACGGAGCTGGAGGGTATGGTGAACGTAAACACCGCGCCGCTCGAGGTCTTGATTTGCCTGCCCGGCCTCAGCCGGGAACTGGCTCAGGCGCTGATCGCACATCGCAAATCCAACGGCTATTTTCAAAACAACGCCCAGCTCCTGAAGGTGCCGGCCATGAACCGTGAAATCTTCAAACAACTTTCTGCGCGGGCCGGGGTTCGTTCCGAGAATTTCCATATTCGTTCCGAAGGGATGGTTGGGGTGACCAAAGCACGGAAAAAGATCGAGATGATTGTCCGGCTGGGTCGCTATGATTTTGAAACACTTTTTTACCGGGAAGATTTATGACCAAGAACCAGGCGAATCTTCCTTTGTTCATTGAATTTGGAACCGACTCCTGGCATCTGCTCCGCGGGGCCGATGGGATTGATCTACCCGTGGATCGCCTGGAGAACGGGCATCTGACCACCGCATGCAAGGAGAGCCTGCAGGCTGCGTTGTTGCGTTTTTCAATGGGGCCGCCAGGCGGGGAGGGCGCTGTTTATTGCGGCATTCCGGCACGTGGAGTTTCCTGGAGGCGTCTGATCCTTCCGCGATGCAGCCCGCAAGATTTGCCGGGCATCTTAAAACTTCAGATCGAATCGGAGTTTCCGGTACATCCGGATCACTTGGCCTGGGGCTGGCGAACCATCCCTCCGACAGGAATCAAAGAATCTGGGAGAAGCCAGGAGATTCTCGTTCTGGCGATCAAAAAATCAGCGCTGGATGAATTTCTCGAAATGCTTGGCGCCCGCCCCGGACTGGTTCAATTCAGCCTCTCGGGACTTGCACGGTTCGAAATGATTTCGCCCGTGTCTGGATCCTGCGCGATTCTCGATGTGGGAAAACACGACGCAGAAATCGTGGCTTTTCAGGACGCAGTTCCTGAGCTGATCAGGAATTTGTCCTGGGGTTCGGATCGCGTGGTGTCAGCCTTGCAGGAGGAGCTTGGCTCCGCTCGTTCAGAGGCGGAAGAAACGCTCGCACGGCTGGCTGAGGAGCTGGACGGCCCGCAGGCAGCCAGGATTGATTCGGCTTTGTCCAAGGCGTTGATTCTTCTCGCGGACCAGATCCGCCGGATCTGCTCCAGCAAGGTCATTTATCTCACCGGCCAATCGTCCCGGGAAATCGCTCCCGAACTGGGTCAATACCTCGGTCCCGGTTTCGAATGTCGATGGATGGACCTCGCCATGGGGCCGGGAAAAACTGCGGCGACGCTGAGTTTGCAAAAATTGGAGGGCGGGGAACCGGGATTCATCTCGCTCAAGACTGAATCCCCCACACCGGTTCGGAAGATCAAAAAAACTGCGCACCTCCCGGTCAAATGGATGGTTCTGGCTGCCGTCCTGATGCTGCTGGTGGTGGTGCTTCCTTTTCTCGAGGCTGGTTTGAGAACCCCTACACTTCGAAGAAGTCTCGAAACTGTCCGGTCCAAAGGCCCGGTGCTTTCCGCAATAGACCGGCAATACGGATTTCTTCAAAATCTGAAGAAAAATCAGTCCCCTTACCTGGATGCCATCTACCTCTTGGCGCAATCCGCTCCGCAGGGGACAAAATTTGAGTCGATCACCATGAACCGCCGGGGTGATCTGGCGTTTCGGGGCGTGATGAAAGATGTCAATCAGGTTGCCGAATTTCGGAGCAAACTCATCGATTCAGGATTTTTCTCCACGGTCGCCTTTGATGAACAAACAACCTCGGCCGACCGACAGAAGATTACCGTGCGAGGCACGGCGCAATGGAAACCTTCCAGTTCCAGAAAGGCTGTCTCGTCGCCCAGCCCGGGCACAAACGCCGTCGGAACGAATCTTTTAAAAACTTCAGCGATCGGCTCCAAAACCAATCAACCGGCAAACACGAACATTCCGGCAACCAATGCGGTGCTTCCGCCAGTAATAGAAGGCAAACGATGATCGCCAAAATTTCCATCTCTGAAAAGGACCGGAAAACGCTTCGTTTCGGAGCGATCGCCATCGCGTTTTACCTGGCACTTTTTATCGGGTTCAAGGTTTACCAGTCCATGGAGGCCCGGCGGAAAAGTTACCTCTTGCTGCGGGAAGAGGCGACCCGGGCGCAATTCGAACTTCAGCCTTACAAGGACAAAGTTCTGGTCCTTAAGACCCTGATGGAATCCTTCAAACTTGATCCCGGAAAACTTTCGCGTCCGCTTGTCGTGGCTGAAACGAGCGCCGCGATTCAGAAATCTGCCTCCAGCGGAGGAGTGATGCTGGCGCAGGTGCGCGAGACCCAGTCTCGTTCAAGTTCAGGCGAACTCGCCACCATCCAGATGGAAGGTGCCGGACCGCTGTTGGCTGTGCTTGGGTTTTTGCATCACCTCGACAGCCTCGGTTACCCGTTGATCCTGGATTCTGTGGCGATCAATTCCGATCCTGCAAAGCCTGGCACCACCAAGATCAGCCTCAGCATTATCCTCCTCGACTTCGAACAATGGAAAAAGGAGGGAACACCCCGTGCTTAAATACCTTGAACCGGTTTTGAAGGGGCTTTGTCTGGTCTTGGGAATTTTTCTGCTTTTGCAACTGGCCAAAGTGGTCCAGCGAAAAAATCCTCTGGCTGAGATTTCAATTCCAGATCTGCCCGCTCTGGTCCTGACCAATGCCCTGGCCACAAACTCCAAACCTTGGGCAGCGGTCTCGCTCGGAACCAATCAGGTCGGCACCTCGAGCGGAGGAACCAATGTGGCAATTCCAGTTCCGGGAAGCACCAACTTCGGTTTGACCAATGTTTTGGAACCCAAAATAGCAGGAACCAATTTACCCGGAACAAACTCTGCATTCCCGATGGTTTTGACGAATAAACTTTCCGATTCCACCAACGTTATACCTCTGCTCACCAACACGCTTGCATCCACGAATTTAAGCGGTTCAAACACCTCGGGGCTGGTGCTGACAAATACTCTGGTTAAATCCATGGACGGTTCTTCCGTGCCGCAGCTTTCCGGCGGACCTCCCGGACCAGGAATGCGTGGCGGCCAGCCGACAAAGGCTCCAACACTTCCGCCCGAGGTGCAGGCGAGGCTGGATCGTATTGTGCAAGCGGAAATTCTCGCGCCCGTGATGCGACCGATGCCAATGGCGCTGCTTGGGATCGCCGGGCCTGACGTTTTTTTGCGCGGACCCAACGGCGAAACGGGAATGATTCGTGAGGGAAAGGAACTCGGAGGAGTGAAGCTTTTGCGCATCGGTCCGAACCGGGTTCTGGTGGAGCACGAAGGACAACAAAAAGAACTGACCATTTTCCAAGGCATCGGAGGCGAATCTTTGCTGCCGAAACAACCATAGATTTCATGAAACCATCGAATGACATAAAGCTCGGGCTCAAGGCCGGCATCTCCATCGCCGCAGCCTTGATCTGCGGTTCCGCTGTTTCCGTGTCCGCCCAGATCCCTCCGGGAACTCTGCCGGTGCCGGGCCAGCAATTTCCTCCGGGTGCCGTCACCACTCCACCAGGCGCTCCCGATGGCATCAGCACCAACTCCGTCCCCGGACCGAACGAGGAGATCCATGTCAGCTTTCAAGGGGCGAACGTGGACATGATTGTTCAGTGGCTGGCGCAAACTACGGGCAAAAGCGTCATCAAACATCCCAAAGTTCAATGTCAGCTGACCATTGTCAGTTCGAAGAAGGTGACGACCCGCAATGCTGTGGGGCTGGTTTACCGCGCTCTGGCCATGGAAGGTTTCAGCGCCATTGAATCCGGGAGTTCCATTCTGCTGGTTCCTGAAGGTCAGGAACCCAAGATGAGCCCCGAACTGATCACCACCGAAAAGAGCGATCCGGCAAACGGACGTCAGCGTGTGGTGAAAATTTTTCCACTGAAACATCTCCAAGCTTCCGATCTCAAGGAACGGATCAAGCCGGTGCTGTCAGAGAAAGCCACCGTTGATGTGGACGAAAGGGCCAATCAGCTGATCATAACCGATTTTAATGACACCATCGAACTAGCGGGAAATCTGTTGGCGGTTCTCGACACCGACAAACCTGGCGACATGGCGGTGAGGGTGATCCCGTTGAAAAACGTCGCCGCCCAGGACCTAGTCAAGGAGGTCGCACCACTCTATACGAAAATGACGGCCAAGGGAGTGCGTGAAACCATCGAGGTCGCGGCCAATGAACGGTCCAATTCATTGATCATCCTTTCCAGCGAATCGAGCTTCCGCGCGATCGAAAAACTGGTGCAGACCCTCGATACCGACGACGCCAAGGAAAAGGTCATGCAGGCGTTTCCATTAAAAAACGCCGACGCTGCGGACACCGCCAAACAGCTCCAGGACTTGTATCAGGACAGCGACAACTCCAACCGATACCCGTTTTTTTACTTTTCCGGCCAGAGCCAGAACACCAAATCGAAAAAGATCAATGTCGTGGCGGACCGCCGCAAAAACAGTGTGATTGTCCAAGCTCCGCCCGCGATGCTGGAAAGCATCGGGAAAATGATCGAATCGCTCGACGCACCCGTTTCGGACAACAGCCTCTCACCCAAAATTATTCCGCTGAAATTTGTCAGCGCGGGCGACATCGAAGATATTTTGAACGAGTTGTTTCTCAAGAGGCAGGCCACCCGCAATTATTGGAACCCTTTTGACGGTTCACCCGAATCATCCACCACCGCCGACCGTGACGTGGGACGCCTCTATGGGAAGGTTCGCATCACCAGCGAACCGCATTCGAACGCGATCATCATCACGTCGAATTCCCCAGAAAACCTCGCGGCGGTCGAGGAGATTTTAGCGAAACTCGATGTTCCTTCGCAGGCGGGCGAGACCACATTGCGGATTGGTTTGAGATTTGCCAGTGCTGCGACCCTGGCCAACAGCGTCAACATTCTTTTCGCCAAAGGTGGATCGCCAGCCATTCGCCCCGTGGCGCAGCAACCTCCGCAACAAGGCCAGCAATTTCAACAGCAGCAACAACAGCAGAGTTCAGTCTCCTCCAGTTTTGGTCTCGAAGTGGATGCCAAGGAGGATGGTTATTTTCCCTGGCTGGGTGGTCAGCCGGACAATCCCCGTTCCACCGACGGAAGAGCCGCCGCGCGTCCGGTCAGCGATCTTGTCGGTCGTGTGCGCGTGGTTCCCGATTTGCGGAGCAATTCGTTGATGATCACCGCCAACCTTCATTTTCTCCCACAGGTGGTCAAACTCATCGAGGAACTTGATGCTCCAACTGCCCAGGTGTTGATCGAGGCCAAGATTGTCGAAGTCTCGAGCGATTTCCTGGACAAACTCGGTGTTCGTTGGTCACCCAACGGGGCTGCGGCATTTACTCCAGACGACTACGACAATTCATTGCTGGTCAAGGGCAAGGGAGGTTTTGCTCAGAATTTTGGCGGCCCGAGCACCGCGCTGGCAAATTCGTTGCGCTCCGGTTTGCTGGAGAGTTCGATCAGCCTCGATTTCCTGGCAATTCTTGAAGAAAAACACCGACGCCACCGTGCTGGCAGAGCCGCAGATCAATATTGCTGATAACGAGCTTGGAAAACTTTTCGTGGGCCAGCAGGTGCCGTTCATCGACAAGAGCCTGAGCACCGATGTCGGTTCCTTGAACCAGAGTTTTTCCTACAAAGATGTTGGCATCATACTCGAGGTCACACCGCACATTAATGTCGATGGAGATGTGGCCCTGAAAATCCGTGCCGAATCTTCGTCTATTGTGCCCGGCCAGACACTCTTTGGCGGCGCCATATTGAACACCCGTAATTTCCGGACGGAACTGACTGCGAAGAGCGGCGACACCCTGGTTTTGGGCGGTATCATTCAAAAACAAGTTTCCGACACCGTGCGGAAAACTCCTTTTCTTGGAAACATTCCAGGATTGGGCTGGGCGTTTAAGAAGAAGGACAAATCAGCCCGTGAAGTGCAGCTCATGGTTTTCCTGCGACCGAAGGTGGTGCGAACACCGGAAGATGCCAGGAGGCTTATGGAAGAAGTCACCCGCCGCACCCCGCTGATTGAAAAATGGAAAGAAACCGTCGATCCCGAAATTCGCGATGAAAAAGCCGTGGAACCAGCCGAACCTAAGCCGTAACAATTCAGTTTAACCGCGAATGGACGCGAATAAAGAAGGGTTATATCACGGCATTCTGACACCTGGAAATCGGTCACAAAACGGTGATCATGGTGGCCGCACCCCAATTACTATTTTGTGGCTTTCTATTCGCGTCCATTGGCGTCCATTGGCGTCCATTGGCGTCCATTGGCGTCCATTGGCGGTTTCCTTCTTTTCCTTCTGCCATGGACACGGCTAAAAAATAGGCCGACCTGTTTTTTCATTTCTCGGAATGAAGCCCTGTTGGGAAATCTGAAGATGGATTGAAACCTGCGTTGACAAATCTGCTGTTTACCCGCTGAATTTTTCCATGGATCAAATCATCTATCCGAGGAGTCCGAGGGAAACAATGGCTGGCTGGACTTATCTGCCGCGTCTGGTGGACAAGGTCCGGTTGCATCTGGCGGGGAAGCTTCATCCAGATTACCAGGAGAATTTCACCAAAGGTTTTGATGGTGCCTGGTTGAAGTCTGCCGGGCTGACCGCCGAGCAATTCATTGATGTGGTCAAAAACACCGTTTGTGATGGCGAGGTCTGCGACTGGGTTTCCAAGAATGTCAGAAAAGCAGACGCCGAAAAGACCGCTCATCGCGAGGCGGTTCTGAACTATGGAAAGGGCGACGATGCGCTTAAGGCCAGATTGCAAACCCGTAAGGAACAGAACGGTCTTACTCACCGTCACGACATCGAAACGTTTGTCGATTTTATTGACGCGGACGAAAAGCGAAGCTAATTCGGCCAGTTCATTCAATGAAACGTCGAACGCCCAAACGAAAGACCAGCGGCTCTGCCGCCCCCCACGCCCACCCAGTCAATCACTGCCGCGCGATTGTGCCGGTGGATGGCACGGCCATCCGGAAGAAAATCAAGAAAGACTACAAAAAAGCTTTGCGCGACATGGACACCTCGCGGCGGCAGCTCGAGCAGTTTCACCAAGTGGACCTGCCCCAGTTCACGCGCTGGTTTAATACTCATTTCGGTGCCTTTCTCACGGAACTTCGCGAAGTCGGCCAGAAGCTGGCTGCGGATCAAGTCCTCATCTTTCAGGTCAATGCCGAGATGATTTTCGGGGGCAATTCCTACGCTCGCGCCTACCAGCAGGTGATGGAATTTCGTGAAAATCCCGAACCGCCCCCGCCCACGGACGGCGGCGCATCAAGAGAGGGAGGGGATCCGTTTGGCGCGCGACAGGAAGGTGCCAGCGCCGATGCCGATGAGGAACCGTTTGAGGCTTTGTTCAATGAGCTCTTTGGCGAGTTCGGGCCGGACGAACGCGCGGGGAACAAGCACGGCCCCCATGACAGGCACCACACAAAAAATTCCGCGCCGGCCCATGGCACCTCGCGGCTCAAGGAACTTTATCGCGCGCTGGTCCGCCGCCTACATCCCGATGCTCAAAGGAATATGGCACAGGCAACAGAATGGTGGCATCAGGCGCAGGTGGCTTATAATGCAGGCGACGCAGAACAACTCGAGGTCATCCTCACGCTCTGCGAGATCGGGGACAGCGGCACAACCGCGAACACCAGTGCCTCGCTGCTGCAGCGCATTACTACGAAGCTTAAAACTTCAATCCGCGAGATCAAAGCGCAGCTCTCGGTAAAGCGACGTGACCCCGCGTGGTCCTTCTCCATCCGGACCGACCACGACACCATGGCTGTCAAGATGCGCCGCGAACTGACGGGCCAGTTGGAAGAGTTGCGCGAACATTACCGACGAACCCAGGAGCTGATCGCGGGGTGGAAAGCTGCGGCGGACCGTCTCAAGCCGTTACGACGACGGAAGCGCACTACGAGGACGCCTTCCAATCCCTTCTAATCCGTGCGCCGGGCAGAAGGTGTAATCCGGCCCGCGATGCAGGTCTGGTCCGAAGGCCGTGTCACGGACGGAAATCACACAGCAGGATGAACAGCGAAGAAGGGCATCAGACGAACGATTTTGTCTTTTCGCTCCGCGATCTCCGTGCCTCCGTGGTTAAAATCCGGACGTTTAGATCTGCGTCCATCTACGGATTTCTTTTTCCGCTTCCATTCAAACTGGGGCTTCGATGTCCAAGAAAACAGTTACGGAAGTTCCGTGCTTCCCATCAAATACTTGTCACATTCCCGCGCAGCGCCCCGGCCTTCATTGAAAGCCCATACGACCAGGCTTTGACCGCGGCGGGCGTCACCTGCAGCGAAAACCCCCGGGATATTGGTGGTGTATTGGTTGTGCTCGGCTTTTACGTTTGTCCGGGCGTCACGTTCTAACGTCAGCTGGTCGAGCAGTCCTTGTTCAGGTCCGAGGAATCCCATGGCGAGCAGAACCACCTGAGCCGGCCGGATTTTTTCAGTCCCGGCAATTTCTTTGGGCACGAACTGCCCCTTTTCATTCTTTTCCCATTGGATCTCCACCGTATGAACTGCCTTGACCTGTCCGTTGGAATCGCCTTCAAATTTTTTCGCCGTTGTTAGGTAAACCCGGGGATCGTTTCCAAACCGTGCCGCAGCTTCCTCCTGCCCGTAATCCATGCGGTAAACCTTGGGCCATTCCGGCCACGGATTATCCTTGGCACGGTCCTGGGGAGGTTTGGGAAGGATTTCCAGCTGCACCAAGCTGTTGCAACCGTGTCGCATGGAAGTGCCGACACAATCTGTTCCGGTGTCGCCGCCGCCGATGACGACTACATCTTTGCCTTCAGCTGTGATGAAACTGCCGTTCTTGTGATTATCGAGGATGCTCTTGGTGTTGTGATGGAGGAATTCCATCGCGAAATGCACACCTTTGAGCTGTCGGCCTTCGATTGGGAGGTCACGCGGTTTCGTTGCACCGGTGCAAATGATGATCGCGTCAAATTCCTGGCGGAGTTTTTCAGCCGGATAGTTCTTTCCTACCTCGGTGTTGGTGACAAACGTGATACCCTCCTGGGTCAGGAGGTCAACGCGACGTTGAACCAGCGACTTGTCGAGCTTCATGTTGGGGATGCCATACATCAGCAATCCGCCAATCCGATCTGCCCGTTCGAAAACCGTCACCAGATGCCCGGCTTTGTTTAATTGGGCCGCAGCCGACAATCCAGCGGGGCCTGAACCGATCACCGCAACCTTTTTTCCCGAGCGGGTTTTTGGTGTCTGCGCTTGAACCCAGCCTTCTTCAAAACCTTTGTCGATAATGGCGCACTCGATGTTTTTGATGGTCACCGGCGGCGCGTGTATGCCGAGAACACAGGAACCTTCGCAAGGTGCGGGGCAGACGCGTCCGGTAAAGTCCGGAAAATTATTGGTTTTATGGAGACGATCGAGAGCTTCCTTCCAGAGGCCCCTGTAAACCAAGTCGTTCCATTCGGGGATCAGATTGTTGATCGGACAACCCGATGCCATCCCGCTGATCAATGTGCCGGTATGGCAGAAAGGAATCCCGCAATCCATGCAACGAGCCCCCTGTTCTTGGAGTTTCTTCTCCTCCATGTGCAGGTGGAACTCGTTCCAATCCTTGATCCGGCTTATGGCGTTGCGATCAAGGGGGAGTTCGCGCAAATACTCAATAAATCCTGTGGGTTTTCCCATTTTTTGTGCTTGGTAGGTTGTAAATTTATTGTTTCAAATCACCCGCCGCCAATACGTGCGACATCGCGGGCATTTTCCTCAAAAGCCGCCATCAACGCCTCCTCATCGCTCAATCCTGAAGCTTTGAACCGTTTGATGGCCGTGATAATGCGTTGGTAATCTTTGGGCATGACCTTGACGAATTTCGGAAGGTATTGATCCCAGTCGGCGAGAATTTTGCTCGCTTTTTGGCTTCCGGTGTACCGGGCATGACGTTCGATCATCCCCTTGAGATCCGTAATTTCCTCGGGGTCCTCCACTTTTTCCAGGCCGACGAGCTGTAAATTGCAGTCCCGGTCAAATTTGCCTGTCTCGTCCAGCACATAAGCTACACCGCCAGACATTCCAGCCGCGAAGTTTCTGCCTGTGGGACCAAGAATTACTACTTTGCCGCCGGTCATGTATTCGCAACCATGATCTCCGATCGCTTCAATAACAGCTTCGACGCCGCTGTTTCTAACACAGAACCTTTCGCCTCCCATGCCCCGGAGATAAGCTTCCCCATCGGTCGCCCCATAAAAGGCCACGTTTCCAATGATCATGTTATCCTCGGAAACGAACGGAGAGTTCTTCGGTGGATAAATAATGATCCGACCGCCTGAAAGTCCCTTGCCCACATAGTCGTTGGCATCGCCTTCCAGCGTCAGGGTCATTCCTTTGGGAATGAACGCACCGAAGCTTTGTCCGGCAGAACCGTTGAACTTCAGCCGGATGGTGTCCGATGGAAGCCCTTTGGCGCCGTATTTTCGTGTGACCTCGCTTCCAGAAATGGTTCCCACGACGCGGTTGATGTTTCGAATTGCAACTTCAGCGCTGACTTTCTCGCCGCGCTCGATGGCCGGGCGGCAAATCTCCAACAGTTTTTGTTTGTCCAACGATTTTTCCAGTCCGTGATCCTGCTGGATCTGTTTGAACCGGCCCACTGTGTCGGGAACCTTGGGTTGAAACAGGATGTTGGTGAAATCCAAACCCTTGGCCTTCCAATGCTCAACCGCTTGGTGCGCCTCAAGAAGGTCAGTTCTGCCGACCATCTCTTCGATTTTGCGAAATCCGAGTTTCGCCATCAGTTCCCGGACCTCCTGAGCTATAAATTTCATGAAGGTGACCGCGTGTTCCGGGTCGCCGGTGAAGTTTTTTCTCAGTTTGGGATCTTGCGTGGCAACACCGACAGGGCAGGTGTTGAGATGGCAGACCCGCATCATGATGCAACCCAAAGCGACTAGGGGCGCGGTGGCGAATCCAAATTCCTCGGCCCCAAGCATGGCCGCAATCACCACGTCACGACCGGTCTTCAACTGGCCGTCCGTTTCAACTGCAATCCTGCTTCGCAGATTGTTCAGCACCAATGTCTGATGGGTTTCCGCCAGCCCAAGTTCCCAGGGAATTCCAGCATGTTTGATGCTTGTCTGGGGCGAGGCTCCCGTGCCGCCGTCGTATCCACTGATCAACACCACGTCAGCATGGGCTTTTGCCACACCGGCAGCCACCGTTCCAACGCCGACTTCGGAAACCAGCTTGACGCTGATCCGGGCATGTTCATTGGAGTTTTTTAGATCGTGGATCAGCTCCGCCAGATCTTCGATGGAATAGATGTCATGGTGCGGAGGCGGGGAGATCAAGCCCACACCCGGCGTTGCGTGTCTCACTTTGGCGATCCAGGGATATACTTTGCCACCGGGCAGCTGTCCGCCTTCTCCCGGCTTGGCACCTTGAGCCATCTTGATCTGGATCTCCTTCGCATTAACCAGATAAAGCGAGGTGACACCAAACCGTCCGGAGGCGACCTGTTTGATCGCGCTGTTTTTGGAATCGCCGTTTGCCTCCAATACGTAACGGGCCGGATCTTCTCCTCCTTCACCAGTATTGCTCTTGCCTCCAATGCGGTTCATGGCGATCGCGAGCGATTCGTGCGCCTCTTTGCTGATGGAACCATAAGACATGGCCCCGGTTTTGAACCGTTTCAGGATCGAATCGACCGACTCCACTTCCTCCAGCGGGATGGCGGTTGTCTTTTTGAAATCAAGAAGACCGCGCAAGGTGAAATGTTTCTTCAACTGGTCGTTCACCAGATTGGAATATTCGGAGAAAACTTTAAAATTTCCAGTCCTGCAGGCGATTTGAAGTTTATGAACCGTCTGCGGACTGAAGAGATGGAGTTCGCCTTCCGCACGCCACTGGTATTGGCCTCCAACTTCGAGCGCGGTGCCATTCACCGGACGAAGCGCAAAAGCATGTCTGTGCCGGAGTTCAACCTCCCGCGCAATGATCTCCATTCCGACACCTTCAACCCGTGATGGGGTCCAGGTGAAATACCGGTCGATGACCGATTTTTTCAAACCGATGGCTTCAAAGATCTGAGCGCCCCGGTAGCTTTGAATGGTCGAAATGCCCATCTTTGAAGTGACCTTGACCACTCCCTTGACCGCAGCTTTAGCGAAGTTTTTGCAGGCCTCCTTGTGTTTGATATCCTTGAGCAGTCCCTGCCGGATCATGTCGTCCAAGGTCTCAAAAGCGAGGTAAGGATTGATGGCACCCGCGCCGTATCCGATCAAAAGGGAAAAATGATGAACTTCCCGGGGTTCACCCGATTCGATGACAATGCCCACCCTGGTCCGGGTTCCTTCGCGGATCAAATGGTGGTGCAGGCCCGAAACCGCGAGGAGAGAAGGAATCGCGGCATTGGCAAAATCGAGACCCCGGTCAGACAAAATCAAGATGCTGATACCGTTTCGGATCGCTTCGTCTGCCCCGGCGCAGAGCTGTTCCATGGCTTTCTCCAGCCCGCTCGCGCCTTCATCTACTTTGTAGAGGATGGGAAGGGTGGTGGACTTGAAGCTTCCCTGGGCAACATGCCTTAGTTTCGCCAGTTCTTCATTTGTCAGAATGGGTGACTTCAGCTCGATTAGATGAGCACTTTCCGGTTCGGGTTTCAGGAGGTTACGCTCCGCCCCGATGGTGGTGATCGCTGAGGTGATCAATTCCTCCCGGATACAATCAATCGGCGGATTGGTGACCTGCGCGAACAATTGTTTGAAATAGTTGAACAGGGTCTGCGGCCGGTCGGAAAGCACCGCCAGCGGCGTGTCGGTTCCCATGGAACCAACGGCTTCAACTCCGTCCCTAGCCATCGGGACCATCAATAATCTCAGATCCTCAAAGGTGTAACCAAATGCCTGTTGCCGTTGCAAAACAGTTTCGTGGCTCGGTGCCGGCAGATCGTTGATGTCCGGAAGTGCGGCCAAGTGAACCAGGTTTTTATCCAGCCATTCCCGGTAGGGCTGTTGCCGTGCAATGCTGCTCTTGATCTCTTCATCGGCCACGATCCGGCCCTGCTCGGTGTCGATCAAAAACATCCGGCCCGGCTGGAGTCGTCCTTTTTGAATGACCTTTTCCGGCGCGATGGGAAGCACTCCGACTTCCGAAGCCATGATGACCAGATCATCGCTGGTGACGTAATAGCGGGAGGGCCTGAGACCGTTCCGGTCCAGGACCGCGCCTATCCGGGTGCCGTCCGTGAACGCGATGGATGCCGGACCGTCCCACGGTTCCATCAGGCAGCTGTGATATTCGTAGAAGGCTTTTTTCTCCTCGCTCATCGACTCATGATTGGCCCAGGGTTCCGGGATCATCATCATGACGGCGTGGGGCAGGGAACGTCCCGCCAGAACCAGAAGTTCCAGGCAGTTGTCAAACATGCCCGAGTCGCTTCCGTCAGTGTTTACGGTGGGGAGAACCTTTTTGATGTCATCGCCGAACATGTCGGATTCAAACATCGCCTGCCGTGCATGCATCCAGTTGATATTGCCCCGCAGGGTATTGATTTCGCCATTGTGCGCGATGAAACGGTACGGATGAGCCCGTTCCCAGCTCGGAAAGGTGTTGGTGCTGAAGCGCGAGTGGACCAATGCCAGGGCGCTTTCCATCAACGGATCTTTCAGGTCGGGATAATATTTATCCACCTGCTCAGGCATCAAAAGCCCTTTATAAATGAGTGTCCTGTGAGAAAAGCTGGAAATGTAAAATCTCTTTGCGCCCGGCTCGGAAGAATAGCGGATGGCATTCTCGGACCGTTTCCGGATGACATAAAGTTTTCGTTCGAAGGCCAGCGGGTCTGAGAGTTCTGAGCCCCGGCCGACAAAAACTTGCCGCATCTGAGGCTCGGAAGCTTGGGCGCTTTCGCCAAGGGACGAGTTGTCGGTGGGGATGGTGCGCCAGCCGAGGACGGACTGGCCTTCTTCCCGGACAATATTTTCAATCGTGGCCTCGGCCCGTTGGCGCTGGTCTTTTTCCTTCGGAAGATAAACCATGCCGACTCCGTAGAGTCCTTCGGATGGAAGTTGGATTCCGTTTTCCGCAGCGACCTTCACCAGAAACTGATGAGGCATTTGGAGCAGGATTCCGGCACCGTCGCCGGTATTGGCTTCGCAACCGCATGCGCCACGGTGATCCAGATTGAGAAGAATCTGAATGGCTTGACGGATGATTTCATGGGACTTTTTCCCTTTGACATTCACCACGAAACCGACTCCGCATGCGTCGTGCTCAAACTGCGGATCATACAGTCCCTGTTTGAGGGGCAGACCCGCGAATTGCATGGTGGGCTCGTTGATTGTGTTGCTGTTATCGATACTCATCTCATTGGGTGGGCCGTCAGCCATCGGTTTGATCGGGGGGAAACTTCGCAAAGCCGGATTAAAGGCGGGCAAGCGCTAAAAAATATCGCTTGACTTTCGATTGATGAACTGGGCTTTCCGATTTGTTTCTCATCCTGATTCAAAAATAAAATTTTGCTAGTTTTTACTAAAAGTTCCGAACTCTGCAATAGTTCATTCTAAATTCTTTGATCTCCGCCCGGAAATTTTTCCCGTAAAACCGGATATCGCGCGCGGGCGATGGAGGAAATTACAAACTTCTAACTATTCAAGATCTTCATGGCTTTTTTTGCATCGGAAACGCGGAGGATGAGGAGACCCTTCCTTGCGTCCGGAGGGGTGGCGCAGTAGGCATACTCAATATTGATTTTTTTGGCCGCGAGTTTCCGGGCGATTGCCGCCAGAGAACCCGGTTTGTTGTCTCCGCTGATCATCAAAACCTCATCCTCGACCACGAGGCTGCCGTGTTCTTCGAAAATGCGGAGAGCCTTCTCAGGATCGCTCACCACCATGCGCACCACGCTGTGGTCCACGGTATCGCTGGTGGAGATGGCGTAGATGTTGATTTTGGCTTCACTCAAGGCATCGCAGACGCGGGCCAGTGTGCCGGGCCGGTTTTCAAGGAATAAGGCCAGTTGGGTTGTCAGTTCCATTGACGCCACAACATTCGGAGCAGGTCCCGATATTGCAAGATGTTTTTGAAAAATGCAGGTTTTCGGGGTTTTCGGTTGCGGCATGCGGGGAATTTCGCTGCGGTTAACACAACATCCAATGGAAGTGGCTGGAGCGGATGCTGGAGCTAAGAATCAATGCTGGAGCGCTGAAGAGTCTGATCCGCAAATGGCTGCGGGCAGGAGTTCTGGAGGAGGACGGAAAAGTGATCCATCC
>Ga0163151_10003962_pt1 | contig 20554 bp, 36 predicted proteins | sample OliLakLV19MP5IB2_FD_145596 | JGI IMG/M metagenome (GOLD analysis project Ga0163151, IMG submission 145596) | Freshwater microbial mat bacterial communities from Lake Vanda, McMurdo Dry Valleys, Antarctica - Oligotrophic Lake LV.19.MP5.IB-2 | ecosystem: Environmental > Aquatic > Freshwater >... | reverse complement strand
ACAAGGCGATGAAGGCGGCGTGGAACAACGAGGCCAGCGACACCCCGAAGGAGAAGCCGAAGGCAGAGCCGTCCCGGCGACGGAACGTCGATGACGAAGAGCCGACACCAGCCCGTGCCGCTGCGGACGAAGCCGAGGAACCGGAAGAGAGGCCCGCGCGGCGACGCGCCAGCATCAACGATGACGCCAAGCGAGTGCGCCCCGAGGCCGCAGATGACGAGCCGGTCGCCACTGGCCGTCGCCTGTCCAGCGTCAGCCGGGACGCTGACTAAGAACGAAACGGTGCTACCCGGCTAAGAAACATCGACCGTGCGGAGCAAGACCGCACTCGTAGTGTCGAGTATGCGTTGGGGTACGGTCTGGGGTCAGGTCAGACGCCGAGGTAGTTTTCAAGGAGCAACATGCCGCGCAAACCCATTGTCGAAAAGCCACGGACACGGTTGACCGACCTTATCCTCAAGAGCCAACGGAAGAAGTTCGGCGAGGACTCGATTTCGACCAGTGGTGGCTACGGCGACATTGAAAACTACCTCGATACCGGCATCCTCAGCCTGAACTACGCCATCGGAGGCGGCGGTGGCGGCAAGGGGCTGCCCAAGGGCCGCATGACGGTGTTCCAAGGTGAAGAGCAGGCCAGCAAAACGAGCAGCATCATCGTCATGCTCGCGAGGTGTCAGGCGCGCGGCGGGCTGCCAGTTTACATCGACGCGGAGTACAAGCATGACCGGGCATGGGCAGCGCGGCTCGGGTTGTTCGATGACACGACGCTGCCACAAGCCATACTGGACGGTCGCGCTACTGAAGACACGCTGCCGTGCATGATTATCTACCCCGAGCACATTCAGAAGGTGTTCCAGCAACTCGAAGCCCTCATTGACACGATTCGCGAGGAAGACCCAGACGTAGAGGTGCTGATTGCGTGGGACTCCGTGGCAGCCACGCCGAGCACCGCTGAGTTCGAGTCGAACTACGATAACAACCAGCCGGGTGGCCCTGCGAAGCAGATGTCGCAGGGACTCAAGAAGCTGTGCTTTAAGATGGCGCGCGAAGGCGTGACCCTGCTCGCGGTCAATCAAGAGAAAGACTTCATCGGGTTCACTGGCCCCGCCAAGAAGGGCAGCAAAGTAGCGACCATCGCGCAGAAGCCGTTGGCGTTCCATGCTACCGTCCGCATTGTGGTGCGCAACGCAGGCTATCTTGCCAAAGGCACGAGCGATGACGCCAAGGGGGAAGAGAACTCCATCGGCATCAAGGTCGCCGCGAAGGTTGCCAAGAACCAGTGCGGCCCTAAGGGGCGTGTTGCCCGGTTCGACTTCATCACCGTGGGTCGCGCTCCCGGCCCAGACAACAACAAGTGGATACTGGACTTTGCTCTTGACGCCAAGCCTGCTATCGTTATCAAGGCAGGCGCGTTCTGCCATCTGCGCGGCAGCGACGAGAAGTGGTACGCGAAGGATGCCGTGAAGTCCAAGGACTGGCCCGCCATTGAGGCGGCAGTAACCTCTGCGATGGCACAGGAACTCGCGGAGCGGTTTGGCACGTGGGTGCCGGACGATACCCCGACCAGCGACGACGAAGATGACGGAGACGACGAGACGGCCCCAGCGCAGGGCAGCATGACTGATTCCGAACTACACGCATACGAACAGGAGGACTAATGGCAAACAGCAACCAGAACAATGTAGGCGTCAAGGTGACGGCAACCTCGTGCCTGTTCTCGTACGCGACGAATCTCTTCAAGAGGGGGGAGTAACCATGGAGAACAAACCGGGAGAGTCAGCGCCGCAGGGCATCCAGCAAGCCACGCTCAAGGAAATCCGTATCAGCGGGACAGAACTGGCGTGGATACTGGGCGAGCAAAGGAATTATCTCGACAGTGCGGGCAGCCTCGTGAACAGCAAAGTCATCGGGTTCGGGCTGCTCGTACCGCCGCCGGTCATCGACACGCCGAACGGCCCGCAGGCGAACCCGGAAGCGGGCTTCGTGCACGTGCACATCGTGTACGAGGACGGCTACAAGGACGTGTTCATCGTCGCTGACCACCTCGTCGTCAAGAACATCCACATCCTGCCTATCGCTGTCGTGCAAGGGCCGCGCTTGGTTGTCCCCCGATGACGCGGCTGCTCGCCAGCTTGCACGCGTTGGGGGGCTCCCTTGCCGTCGTCATCCTCGTCATTGCAGGCACGATGCTGTGGCAGGCTGCCCGATACACGCCCTTGACGCCGGGGGGCTGCTGGACGGTGACGGACGTGGCCGGACAGGTGACGTACTTCAAGACACTTCCGCAGTTCGACGTGAATGTGCGTGCCATCAAGTACGAGGAAGGCCGCTACGCCGGATGGATTTTCCCCGCGCGGGTCGAAGAGGATACGGTGTGCGCTGACAAGGTTACGCCGTGAAGAGTCCGACTGCTAGATTCTGGGCGAAATGAAAAGAAGCGGCTTCTCTCGCATCCGCATCCGTAATTACCAATCTCTGGTCGATGTAGACATTCCGTTAGGGCCGTTGACTTGTATCGTCGGGGACAATAACGCCGGGAAGTCAGCAATCCTGCGTGCTATTAAAGCCGCGTGTTTCAACGCGACGGGTACTGACTTCATCACGCACGGAGCCGCCAAGACCGAAGTCGAGCTAACGCTGGACGATGGCGCAGCACAACTCCCGCGCACGCTGCTCTGGCGCAAAAAGCGCGAAGGCGGCGCAACGTACGACCTCGACGGCGTGCACTTCAGTAAGCTGGGGAGCGCCGTGCCCCCTGAGATTGAAGCGGCGCTGGCGATAGCGGCGATTGAGGTAGACAAGACCTTCACCATCCGGCCTCAGATACACGAGCAAGGCGAGGCATCGTTCCTTATCGACCGCTCTGAGGGGCAGGCCGCGCGCGCCTTGGCGAAGATGACCAAGCTGGATGTGGTGGTCGAAGCGCAAGGTCTCATACGCACTGACCTGCGCCGCGCCAAGGCAGACGCGAAAGCTACCACTGACCTGCTAACAGACTTGGAGCGTCAGTCGAAAGAGTTCGTCGGCCTCGAAGACGAGGTGGCGCTATGCGAGCGCGTGACAGGCGAGGTGAGTGACGCCGCCAGCCTTTACCTCTTGAGCCATGACAGAGTGCTGGCGCTGGACAAGTACGACCACGCTGTAGCTTCTTTGGTGGATGTGCCCGACGTAGACACTGCCGTCCTTACGCAGGGGTACAACGTCGTCCTGACGCAACGAGTGGCGCTTAACGCCTACGGTCTGGCGAAGGACAGGCTGGCTGCTTTGCCTGAGACGATGCCTGAGGTACCGGACTTGGCCGACCGGCTGAGCCAGTTGGCATCTCAACGCGCGGCGTTTGAACGCGCGCGCGCCGCCGACTTCGCTCTGGTGGACATACTGGAAGAACTTGGCGTGCTTGAAGACGCGCACCGCCGCCTCGTTGTCGCGTACAATGCACTGAACACGTGCCCGGAGTGTCAGCAAGTTCTTCCTACACTGGTAGCTGTCTAATGCCTACAGGCGTCTACAAACGGCACTCTCACATGATGCGCGTCTTAGTTGTGAATGACATCCACGCCGCAGCATCTCCCCCGATGGGCTGCACAGACTTGTACCCCTCAGACATCCTCAACATGCTGCGTGAAGCCCGAGACTACGCCATCAGCGAACAGTGCGAATACACGGTCATTACCGGGGATACATTTCACGCTAAAAGGAACACCCCCTACTGGCTTGTCCGAGAACTCATGGAGATTTTCGCCTCTTGGCCCGGACGCAAGCTCGCGATAGTTGGAAACCACGATTTAGGATACGAGGGGCTGGCCTCTATCCCAAAACAACCCATCGGCGTGCTGTTCGAGGCGGGTGTTCTTGAGTGGCTGAAGGACGACCTTGTTGTTACTAGCGAGGACGGTGTGATTGTGCAGTTCTCTCCCGCGAACTACACGGACACGCTAGACCATAATCCGTTCAACTTCGGGCTTGAGCGGCAGGACGGCGTGGACTGGGCCGTGAAAGTTAGCCACGGCTCGTTGACCCCACCCGGCCAGCCATTTCCGTATCACACGGTGCCTATCGACACGGTGCCGACTGAAGGGCTAGACTTGGTGCTGAATGGGCATCTGCACACCGACAGCGGCATCCAAGAAGTTAACGACTGTACGTTCGCGTGTCTCGGGTCGCTGGGGCGCACCCAGAACAATGAAGATAACAGAGAGCGCCAGATGCGGCTGCTTATGGTAGAGTTCACCAAGAAGACGATGGATTGCACAGAGCTACCCCTGCTAAGTGCCGCCAAAGCAGAAGACCTGTTCCTAATCAAGCAGGGCGGTGAGGTGGAGGTCAGTAAGGCGATGCAGGCGTTCGTCAGGAACATCGAAAGTGCCACACGGCTGGAAGAGGGAAGCCTCGATGAAGTCGTTGCCCGCATAGGGGGCGACAGCGTTGATGGCCGCGCCAAGCTGCGTCTGGTACAATACCTCGATAAGGCAGGGATAAATGGCTAGGTACCCGCTCGCTGACCACGTTCATCCGACCTACATCGGCTACCACGCGCACGGGGAGCCGGGGCGAACCCTCGTCGGGCCGCACTGGCACCCAAAGGCAGCGCAACGCACTCTACGGTGCCGACTGGCTCTGCACCACTGGGCATCTGTGCGCATGTCGCGCAACGTGGACGGTGAGCGCCGTGCGTGCCGCGACTGTGGGCTCACACAAGGACGCAGCTTCCTAGAGTCGTACTTAGGAGATAAGAAATGGCGGTAGACTCACCATCCTCACTGCGTGCCCGTATCGAGGCGTGCGTATCCAAGAAGGCCGCTCTGGTGGAGCGCAGGAGCCGCGCTGAGGCAGACTTGGCTGACGCTGAGGCGGCGCTCACGGAAGCGGGCCTCAAGCCGAAGACGGCCCGTGCTGCCATAGAGAAGGCGGAAGCGGAGTTGGAAGAAGCTGTAGCGGCGATTGAGGAACAACTTGGGCTTTAGCGACCGTCTCAAGGTAGCCCGTACAGCCGTCGCGGAGCGGCGTCAAGCAGCCGCGCGCAGGCAGGGCGCATACGAGCGTGTCCTTGAGCAGCAGCACGATGCCCTTGAGCGCGAAGGCTATTTCACAGAAGAGGCTGAAGTCTTAGAGTTGACTCAAGCCCTTTGTCTGGCTCTCGAAGGCGAATGGCGTAAGACGTTTGAGGAATCTCTTGAAGAGGTAGTGAGCGACGGCCTGACACTCGTCATGGGGGAGAGCACGTACCTGCACATCCGTTCCGGCGTACGGAATGGCGCGAGCGCAGTGTCGTTCTCTATCGAGACGCCGCGCGGGGAAACTGGTATCATTGGCGCGACCGGCGGCAGCGTGGTGCAGATTACGTCTTTCCTGCTAAGGTTGATGGTCATCCTTTCGCACCGACCCGAGTTGCGAAAGGTTATCCTGTTGGACGAGGCGTTTGCCGGTATGTCTGAAGAAAACGTCCCGCACCTCGCCAATCTGTTGCGCCAGCTTGTCGATGACACTGGGGTGCAGATTCTCTTTGTCACGCAGGACAGGCAGTACGCAGATGTAGCAGATGTCGTTATCGACGTACGCAGCGTGGGCCGCGTAGTCGTGTTAAAGACTGAACGAGACGAGGTAGCGTAATGCAACGCAGTCACTACAAACGGGTTCAGTGGACAGACGAGTTCCCCATGTCTCACAAAGAGTCCCTTGTTTCGTGGGCCTTTCGGGTTGCCCGCCTTTTGCGGCGTGACCTTCTTCCAGCCCGATTCAACTTCATCGCTTGGCGGGATTTAGAGCAGTGCGCGCACTGCCGCGCTGTGTTCCTCAACGCCGACATCCACTGGACGCCTTGGGTCTCGGGCGAGCGTAAGTTTGAAGTGCCTCTGTGCTCGACTTGCACGGAGAAAATCTGGCCGCTGGCGAAGGCGGTATGACGCGGTAGCATGAAGATGCGTACAGTAGGGTCTCTCCAAGCTGTGTCGATTTCGCCTACAGGCAAGCGCCCCTGCACGGTGGTAGTCTGGGTGAAGACGTTTTGCTGGGAGCATGAAACGTACCATGGAGCCTACGGGTACGAGACGTTCCAGTGGCCTTCTGAATGGCCCACAGATGACCAGCCTGATTGCGACTGTCCGGGGCCGGGGGATGACCCAGCATGAACAAAGAATGGTTCAAAGAGTACAATGACAGAGTGCTTACTTACCTCGCTACGCCCGAGGGACGAGCGTACAGCGCCATGGTGTCTGAGCACATCAACTGGTCGGCTGCCCACGTCACCATCGGGAAACGGGAGCCGGACGGCACGAGGATTCCGCAAGAACCGCAGCCTTTGCCTTCGCATGACCGGGCCGCGTGTAATACCTGTGTCTTAGGCCGAGAGCAGTCATTAGCGGAAAAAGTTGGCATGTACTGGCCGAGGTCACAATGACATTCTCGGGCGAGTCTTCTCTGCTTCCCACCCACAACAACTTTGCCTTCTTCAAAGACCGCAAGCACGGTCGCCTGCGGTTTGGCTGGAATCTGGGGACACGCAAGCACTGCTGGGTGTTCCGCTGGTATGGCCCGGAGATGCCACGATGACTGAAGCAAAGATTGCCTTAACCCGTGAGCGTCTACAGGACGCCCTGTACCAAGCTGTGTCGATTTCGCCTCCAGGCAAGCGCCCCTGCACGGTGGTAGTCTGGGTGATGCTCTACGGGGGCATTCTTGGTGATGTGTAAAGACTGTGCACCAGAGACGCACCGGCCCACTCCCCATCCGGGGCCGCGTTGCACCACACACCATCGTGCCTTCCGTAAGGCACAGAAGGCGCGAAATCACGAACGCATGGTGAAGAAGACCTATGGCCTCGCCGCCGGTGAGTACGACCGCCGATACTCAGAGCAGGGCGGGGTTTGCGCTATCTGTCAGCGGGCGACCGGAAAGACTAAACGCTTAGCTGTAGACCACGACCACGAGACGGGGGCGGTGCGTGGCCTCTTGTGCGGCCCTTGCAATAAAATGGTAGGATACTTCCGTAACAGTCCAGAGGCGTTTCGACGCGCCGCTTACTACTTGGAGAAGAGTAAACTGTGAAAGTTGAGACACCGTTGATGCCGGAAATCATCTGTCGCGGTTGTGGGGTACCTGTTGTTCAACGGATTCGTCCACAAGGCGGTGGCCGTACGAGCCTCTATTGTTCGGCACGGTGCCGGAGTCGTATGTGGGCACTTGCGCACATCCCCGACATCCCCGATACTCTCACAGAAGACGAGATGGATGCCGCAGTTATTGCGTTCGGCGGTGCCGTCGCAGCAGGAGATGTACGCAGTTGAAAATCTACATCATTGGCTCCCTTGCCAACCCTGACCTGCCCGCGTTAGGGCACTTCATCCGCCTTGCGGGGTTTGAGGTATTTGACCAATGGTGGGCAGCGTCGGACGACGCTGATTTAATTTGGAAACAATACGCGCAAGCCCGTGGGCAAACCTATCGCGAGGCTTTGAATGACCATGCGGCTCAACACGTGTTTGAGTTCGACAAGTCGCATCTCGACTCTAGTGATGCGGGGGTACTTGTTATGCCTGCTGGCAAATCCGGTTGGGCAGAAATGGGTTACCTCAGCGGCCAAGGCAAGACCGTTTTTATCTACTTCCCTGAAGAACCCGCTGCCGACAAGTGGGACGTTATGGCGTTATTCGCCACGGGCGGTGTTCACTATGACAAGGACGAATTGCTCGACGCTATAATTCAAGAGTCGCTGTACCATTGAAAGAAGGATAGACAAATGGTCACGAAAGCGCGTGCCCCCAAGAAGCGCGACAGACTGCCCGCTGACCCGCCGCCGAAGATGCCTATCGAAATCCCCGGCTCGGGCGACAAGCCCGAAGTCTGGCAGGCGTTCTGGAAGCAGTACAACGTGGAGCCGATTGAGACGTACTTGGCCGGTGGACGCAGCGTCATCGATGGACGCAACTGGCGGCGGTATCTCGAAGAGCGGCTGCCTATCATCGCCATCGACCCATTCCGCGACTCGAAGCAGGATTCGTTGTTCGAGTTCGTTACGCAGGACATCGAGTTCGTGCGCAAGAGCAAGCTGATTATCGCGTGCTACTTTGGCGGCTACGCCTCACACGGTATGGCTGCTGAAATGGGCATCGCGTGCGAGGCGTCCGTTCCCATTTTTTACGTGGACGAGAGCGAGCAACCCGATATGTTCCTCGTTGGACTGTCGAAGCGGTTCTTCCCATCCTTGGAAGCGATGTGCCAGTGGTGGGCGCGACGCGCCGCATCCAACATTCCGCTATACTGAGGAACAGCGTGTTGTGTTAGGAGAATTGAATGTCCCTGTGTAGACTACCCGGTTGCAGCGAGACAGCCCTGCGTGGGCGGAAATACAGTTCCGACGAGTGCCGCAAGGCGTTCGCCCGTGGCAATTACGAGAAGCGAGAAGCGCAGGCTACATCCCGCGCGTCGAACGCTACCGAGAAGATGAAGGAAGAACAGCGCCGGGAACTCGCGCATGAGTTCTACGGTAACGCCGCGACCTTCCTCGCCGAGCAGACGCCACTTCCAGCGTTGCCCGACCAGATTCGCGCAGTCCGGCTCGAAGAGATGGGCTTCGACACTCCGGTAGAAGCCATCATTCCGTTTCATGATTTCCACAACGGGAGTTTCGTTGACCCGCGTGTCAACGGCGGCTTTGCGTTCTACAACCCCGACATAGCCCGAGAACGCTTGGTGCGCTGGCGCAACCTCGTCATGCGTTTCACGCAGCGCGAGCAACTGACCACGAAGGTAGAAGAGGCGCACCTGTTGGCTCTGGGAGACGACTTCGAGGGTCATGGCAAGATGTTCGGGACGCAGGCGCTCAGCATGGCGGAGCCAATCGGGTTCCAGTTCCTCAGTTTCGTGGACGACGTGTCGAACGTCCTGCTCACGTACCTTGAGCGGTACAAGCACATCACCGTGTACAAGGTGCACGGTAACCACGGACGCATCGCCCAAAGCGCGAAGGACGCGTACGCGCCGGACAACATCGAACTGTTCGCGTGGCAGAACATCGCTGACCGCATCCGCGCTGCGACCGGCGGCGAGTGGGTCAAGGACATGACGCCGGGTGGCGTCCGCATCATGCGGGGCGGTGCCATCGACTTCTACATCGCGTCCAGCCCCCGGATGCTCGTAGACATCCTCGGCTACAAGCACATCATCATGCACGGCCATGGCATGAAGGGCATCCAGTCTACCTACACAGGCGCGATGGCGTCGAAGTTGGCGTGGAACTCCGTGGTAGGGGAGACCATTCAGTATATGGTCAAAGCGCACCTGCATGAGGCTCAGCAGGCGGAGCACGAGATTGGCGGCGCTATCATTCAAGGTGGATGCTTCGTCGGCCCGTCCGACTTCTCCATCTCGATGTCCCGGCCAGCGGCGTCCCTACCTTCGCAGGAGTTCTGGTTCCTTCACCCGAAGCACGGTAAAGTCCACCACGAAACTTTGCATCTGGCGTCCGTGGACGAAATGCGACAATTCCAAGAGTGGATAGGCCGTTAGTGCCGAAGGAATGCCGTAGGTGCAAGGTCGAGAAGGAGCTAGACCAGTTCCACAAGGACAGGAGCCGTCCCGATGGCTTGCACCCTTACTGCACCCCTTGCCGGATTCCTGCGATTCAGGCATGGAAGTCTGCTCTGAAGACTACGGCGGCAGGGCGCAAGCGCCTTGTCGGGTATGCCCGCAAAGCCGACCCGGCTTTGTTACAGGCAGCAGCGAGTTACTTGAAAGCACGAGGTGGGCTATCATCTTAAAGGGCTGTCCGCGATGCCACGGAGACTTGCACCGGATGGCCTACCCCGCCGAGGGCAGGCAGATACGGGACTGGGAATGTTTACAATGTTCCCGGTCGTGGCGCGAGAGCAAGGTACGTGCTATGCTGGTGGAGCTACATGAAGAATGTTTTCTCCCCGCCGAGCCAGAGCGTAACAAACAGCACCGGGCTGCGTTACTCTCTTTAATGAACACGTACCTGCCCGAGAAGAAAGAGGAAGAAGATGACCGTCGCAGTTCTGAGCAAGCCCGAGGTAACGAGACTCCTAAACGTCTCTAGCCGCCGGACGCGCACAGGACGCCGCGACAGGGCGTTCCTTGCCGTTATGGTGCTGGGCGGACTCCGTATCGCCGAGGCTTGCGGGCTGCGTCGAGACGAAGTATTCGAGCATGACGGCGCGCTGCGGCTGACGTTCAACGGTAAAGGGAACAAGCTGCGCACCGTCACCCTGCCCACTGTGGCTGCTGACGCCTTGCGCGCGACCCTCGCTGACCACACCAAGCCCTACTGCTTCCCCACTGTGCACGCTGGCACGCGGCTGAGCGTCAGGGGTGGGCGCTTCGTCGCCGCGCAATGCTTCACGGCGGCAGGACTGCCTGAGTGGGTGCATCCGCATAGTCTGCGCCACACGTGCGCCACGCTGCTCCTGAGGGCCACGAATGGCGACATCCGCACTGTACAGCGCACGCTGGGCCATGCGTCGCCGGAAACTACGTCTCGTCACTACGACGGCTGGAACAGTACCGACAGCGACCGCGCTGCGGCAGCGTTAGAGAGGTACCTATGAGCACCTGCGACATCTGCGGGAATGACTGCGACAAGGCCGAGCTAGAGAAGTGCGATACGTGCTTGAACGAGTGCTCCTACTACCGGAACAACGCCTTTTCGGCGTGCTTGCGCCCGGTCTGGAACTCGGACGAACTGTGCCTGTATCACTGGGCCTTGATACAGCGGTTGGCATCCATGGTCGGCGCAGGCGAGGTGATGCCCGGGTGAAGAAGCACGTGTGGATACGCGGGTACTGCTGGTACTGCAACCGGCGACAGTCGAAGGACATCAGCCCGTGCCAAGGGAGGACGCGATGAACCTCGTGTCTGCACCACGAGCGCGCCGAGTATGTCAGCCCGTCACCCCTGCCCACTGGGGTACTCTCCCCGAGACCGTACGGGAGATGTGGGCCGTGATGTACAGGAACAAGGGCATCGGCCTTGCTGCTCCACAGGTCGGTCTCTACCTCACGATGGCTGTCATCGACTGCGATGGCTGGAAACAGGTGCTAATCAACCCTGTCGTCATCGTGAAGGACGGGAAGCGCCTCTGCGCTGAAGGGTGCTTGAGTCTTCCCGGTGAGCGCCACACTGTGTACCGTGCGAAGACGATTGAGGTCGAGTATACTGCACTGGACGGCCATAGGTACCGGGTGCGGGAGCGCAAGAATCTGCTGGCTCAGTGCTTGGAGCACGAGCTTGACCATACGATTGGCAAATTGATTGACGGGAAGTAGCCAATGAGCGATGCAGCTAAGTTCAGAGTCGTGTACGCTGACAGCGACAACCCCGAGAAGCACGTTCTCTCTCGCCCTCTCAGCGCGGAGACAGCAATCAGCCTTTACGAGGTTTTTGACCACGCCATTGAAATCGTAAAGATAGTGAAGCGAAAGAAAGCCAATGCCTGACCAACAGACTCGCCTCCACCCAGACGGGTTCATTGAGCACGACCTCCCACATGGCATCAAGCTCCACATCTGGGCTGATGACCTGCCGCCCGCTCAGCGCGCCAATACACCCATTCACGACCATTGCGAAAGCTACGAGTCGCATGTCATCGTGGGGACGCTGCACCACATCGTGTATACCTTCTCCCCTCACGCGACGGGCGATTACCAACTCTGGGGCGTGGAGCCTTGGCGCACGGGCGATGACTCGTTCGCCCCGCTGGCCGGGATGGTGGGAGATGTAGAGGGTTTCGAGCACATCACCGTGCTCGGTACCTACCAGTTCCGGGCTGGCTTGTTCCATGAGACGAAGCATGACGGTTTCACCGCGACCATCCTGCATAAGACGCTGCACAAGATTACGGTTGGGCAGCGTGTGGCGGTGCCGGTCGGCGTAAAGCCGAACTTCGAGAGCCTGCTGGACGACCAACTCTCTTTGACGCCATGGGTTGACCGCGCGCTTGAGTTCGTCCCGGCGGATATTCGCTATGGCTATTGACATCGGGAGGTGCCGCTGGGAGTTGCATCAACGGATACTTTTCGTCGCCCACCCACGCCAACCGGGGCTATTTGACGCCATCAGCGCGCTCGTGGAGTTCGAGCGGCTGGATGCGGTAATCACAGACCACGAGCAGGCCGGAACAACGTGCATGTATGAACACAGCGCGGGGAATGGCTGCATCTGGTGGACGCAAGCCGAAGCCGCGCTCGTGAAGATCGTCACGGCGGTACTAAGCCCATGAATGACGACGTTAGCGCAGTGATGGTGGCGGTAGATAGCTATGCCGTCAACCACGACGAGCGGAGACAGTCGGCATGAAAGTACGCGACATGATGACGACGCTCCAGTGGGGAAGCAGACTTGACGGCAGTGCGCCCGCTCACATGCTTACCCGTGCTGAGCACGGCCCCGATTCAGCGAAGACGTACTGCGGGAGGTGGGTGTTGCCGTGGGACAGATCATCGCTACTCGATGCGGTGGTGTGTCGCCGCTGCCTAAAGGTGCTGGAGAAGTACGCATGAATGACGAGGACTTTAGCGCAGCGATGGTGGCGGTAGATAGCTATGCCGTCAACCACGACGAGCGGCGACAGGCGCGGCAGGCGATCAGGCTCTCCAACGCGCAAGCCGTCGTTAGTGCGCTAGCGGCGGAGGTTTATTGTGACGAGTGTGCTAGTGATCGATTCGACACCCTCGCCGCTTGGAAGGCCGAAGTCGCACGCCTACAGGGGGACGCATGAGCAAGAGCGTGCAAGAAAAACGGGAGTACCGAGGCTAATGCGTCACCTGCTTGACTTCATCATCGAGTCGAACGCCATCGAGCGCATATACGACCTTGACCGAGCAGCCGCAGAGGTGCCTGTGTACGCACGGTTCCTCGCTGTTCGGCCCGTAACGATTGCGGTCTTGTGTGATTTGACGTTTCGTATCCAACCTACGCTGTACAACGGTGGCCTCAACCACTTGCGCGACCGCCTCGGGCGTGACGTGATAGTCGGGATGCACGTACCGCCTAAGGGTGGCCCGGGCATCCATGATAAGCTGACCGCGCTTCTGCGAGCCATCAGCTACGGAGACGTGACGCCATTCGAGGCGCACGTCCAATACGAAAACCTGCACCCGTTCCTCGATGGTAACGGACGAGGCGGACGAGCGTTATGGTTGTGGATGATGCAGCACCGCGAACGTGCAGGAAACGGGTTCCTGCATCAATGGTACTACGACTCCTTGGACGCCACGCGGAACAAGCGCGATGCCCGTTAAGAAGCGAGGGCAGTAGCTATCCCAAGATACGATTTCCTGTGTCCTATCCATGGCGAGTTCGAGGCGACGGTGATGTTCGCGAACTCTGACAAGCCTGTGCCCTGCCCTGCGCCTGTCCCCGGCACGAAGGGCTGTCGGAGTAAGTCTGCACGGGTCTCTCGGCTCTACGCGCCCCACGCTATCTACAGGGGCGGCGGTTTCACTCTCGACGCGGCGACCAAAGATTCTGAGAACACCAAGAAATATGGTTCCACCCGGTAACATTTGACTGGCGGCAGCGTTTCCTTTTGTGTAGACTGGTCACACGACCGGAAGAATCAGAGAAGGAGACGTTAAATGAAGAAGTGGCTCGCGGCGTTGGCCGTAGCTATCGTAGGCGTAGTGGCTCTTGTCGCTGCGTCTGTAAGCGTACCTGCTGAGGCTGGGACTAAAAGCAAGTGTGCTGGACTCGACAGCGGGAAGATTGATGTGAGTGGCAACCATGTCACAGTCACCGTCACGGCTCCCGTAGGTTCCTTGATTGACGAGTATTGTGTCAAGGCCGGAAGCTCCCATCAAGGCAATGGCCCCGAGAATGTGATTGTTAACCCTGCGCAGCAGACGGTCACATTCGGTCACTCAAGCGGCAAGGACGTATCTCACTACAGCGTGAGTTACACGGAGATACCGACATCTACACCCACACCCACCCCCACGGACACAGTGACCACAAGCCCCACGGCGACAGTCACGAACACACCGACACCGACTGCGACGGCCACCGCCTCGCCGACTGCGACGGCCACCGCCACCCCGACTAGCACACCGGAGATACCGACATCTACACCCACCCCCTCCGAAACGCCGACTTCCACGCCGACCAGCACGGCGACGTTCACCGCGACCCCCACGCGCACGCCTACGTTCAGTTCGTCGGCTACCCCGGCAGCCACGAACACCGCCACGGCCACTTCGACGAAGACTGCATCGCCTACAGTCACACCCACGCACACGGCCACAGTCGAGCCGCAGACAGCGACCGCGATTACCCTGCCTGACACAGGCAGCGGCCCCGGCGGCTACAGCGCGCTGTTCTTCGCTGCGGGCGTGCTCACAGGCAGCGCATGCGCACTCTTTGCCGCCGCGCTTGGTTGGGCTTGGCTTCGTCGCCACATGATACATTGCGACTAGCGGCGTTGACGCCTTAGGGCAAGTACCGTTAGACAGAGACCCCGGCTATTCGCGCCGGGGTCTTTGCTATATTCCGTAACCCGACATGCTTCGTCTCTTGGACACGTCCGGGGCAGTGACGCTAGCCGCCTGCGTCGGGTCAAAGCTGTCTTCCCAAGGGTTGTCCGGGTCGAAATCCCCATCGTTACTTCTGTGTCGTGGAGCGACAATCTCGTGCATAGGGCCGACGCCGCTCTTCGACGCCTCCAATATGGCATAGACCGCGTACAGCAAAGCATCCACGAGGTCATCCATAATCTCCACCACACGACCTACCTCGTCGTAGCGGTAGTTCGTAATTTGGCTCCACAATTTCTGCGTACCTTCGCCTTCCATGTCCACAAAGAAAAGCCCTTCCTCCAAAAGAGTGCGGAGTGCGCCGATGCGCAGGTCTACGCTGTGTTCTCCCTTGAAGGCGGAGTAGCCAATCTGCTCGAACATATCCTTCAGGGAGCCTTGGGAGCGGTCGTAATGTATTTGACGCACCCCGAACTGCCCTTGCCATGCTGCGGCCTTCTCGCCCATCTCGACGGTGCTGCCTCTAGGGGACATCCACGCGGCCCTGACCCAGATTTGCTGCTTCTTGTTCTTGGTCACAACCACCATGGCGCTCTGATGGGCTTGGGTGGTGTTACCTGTGATGGTAATCTGCCCCCCTTGGCGAACTATGACAGCCCCTTCTTTCACTGTTGGGCACCATACTGGTTCCTCTGGCAGGTCTTCATAGGTAAGTGTGTCCAACCGTGTGTACGGGCTGTTCACGTAACCTTGCCGCCATGCTTTGGCTCCATACTGGCTCTTGTGAGGGTAGAGAGCACCTAGCCTCTGCCCGGTCAAAGCGGACAGTATTTGAAATGCCTCTAGAACCGGGCCAGCGTTTTGCGTGAACACGCGTTTACGCGACGTGCCGTTGGCGGTGCCTTCTGCCAGCATCATTGCGTGCAACATTCGCTGTTGTGCTTCCGTCGATAACTGCGTGACGACAGACGGCAGGTCGTCCTTTGTGGAGTACCCAGCCTTACGCAGGAGCAACCGTGTGCTAGGTTGGGCTAGATGAAACGTACGGATTCCGTCTGGCCTCTCCTTTTGTTCATTCCATGCAAGCCCGCTTTCTTGCAAGTCCCGTAAGAGGTCGGCACAGAAGCTCTTCTGATACACCTGTGCGCTCTTTAAGCCAATGTGCCCATCAGTCACGAGCCATCCCAGTACAGCAGCCTCAGCGGGAGTGAGAGTAGAGGAAGATTCGTCCGTGCTGGCCGCTAAAACAAGCCGCGCATGGTGAACTCCGCGAATGTCTTGCAAAGCCTGCCGCCGGACTGTGTTGCGAACCATGCGCCCCCGTTCCGGTCGTTGGACAATCCACGCGTGCTCCGGGCTACAGCGAAAGTCAAACGACTTGTTTTTCATCCTCACAAGAGGGCGTGAGTTCGTCACGATGGCCAGAAGGGGCGACCAGACGACAGTGTTCGTGCCTGACCAGTCATACGCAGCGACCTCTTCCCCTAAGGCGAGTTCAGTACGGTGCTTGAACCCCCGGCGGGTTAGTAGCTCTGTGTCTTCTGGTAGCGGCCCCCAATCGACCCCGGCCCGCTTGGCAATAACCTTGATGAATTGGCGGCCCTCGGCCTGCATCGAGACGTAGTGTCGTTCGTAGTTGAGCAGCGGGAAGACGCGCTCGCCTCGGACAGCGCCCTCTACCTGACACAGGAACGTCAGGTTGAAGAAGTCGTGCCCCTTGTCCTGCCTCATTTTCATAAGGCGCGTGTGGTTGGCCCATGGTGCCGACAGGAGCGACACGGGGTGCTCCTGTGTCCATGACCCCGCGTCCCACTGGTAAGGCTCTGCCTTGTCGCGGTAGGCGGGGTAGACCTCGATGGAGACGCCAATCTGTTCCAACGTGGGTACGAGGTCGTCGTCTGCCCACCGGGTGAGAATCCCGAAGAGGTTGCCGCCTTCTTTCAGCCGGTCATAGAGGACGCCTGTCACCTGCTCACGTTGAAGCAGCATCTTAGGTGGCGAGTTCACGTCCGCTTGGTCAGTAGGGTCGTCAATAATGAGGTCGTCAACGTGGGTACCTTGGTACGCGCCGTCGATACCGAACCCAGCGAGTGTCGGCTCCGTACGGAACTCCATCGGCAGGCCAGAGCGGTCAACATAGATTTCATGTCGCGCCCAGTGCTCCGTAGGGACGCACTCAGGAAACACCTTTCGGTAGTTGCGGCTGTGCGCGATGACCTGACCTACACCCCAGACTGACTTCTTGGCCTGTGTGATTGTGTTGGCGATAATCATGATAGCGCGGTCGCGACGGTGGCCGATGGCCCACTCGCACCACGCGCGCAGTAGGCGCGATTTTCCAGTGTTCCCTGTAGAGATAAGAGTTTTCCCAGCTAGAAAGAGGTGGCTCTCTGAGTCTACCGTGATGCACTGCACAGGCTTTGAGGGAATCTTGTTGACCGCCACAATGTAGCGATAGCTAGCTCTCTTCTGGTACTGAGACTTTATCCGGTCTGCCTTTCGGGGAATCCTAGACACCGGCAACAGAGGCGTGAAGTGTACGCGATACTCTGTTTGGCCTTTTGTCGTCCGCCCCCGGGCTACTGCCAACCCAGTTTTCGTGGTTCCTGCATGTTCTTGCAGCGTGGCCTTGCACCCTAAGGATAGAGCGAGGGCGAGTACCCCCTCGGAAAGGCTCTGGTTAGTGTTAGTGAATCGGCAATTACCGTCAACGCCGATTCTACCATCAGAGTCTATGAGACCTTGCAGTAGAGCCAGCCTTTGCGCAGCAGACCCGTTCAGGTAGTCAGCAGGGATATGTTTGTTGTTTAGTACGCCCACCTCACGGAGCTTCGGGGTGATTCCGGAAACATAAACGCGAATCCCCTTGCGCTTAGTTGCAAATCCAGCCGTCTCAAACGCAGCAGTCGTTTCGTCATCGACGGTCGTATACTCGTAACCGCTTGAGTCCCCGTCCCCAAGCCACAGCCCCAGTAGGTATGGGTCTAGCGGCAACTGAGCCTCTGGTAAGACCAATGCTGGCGTCAAAGGAATAGCGTGGCGTGGTTGTCCGGAGCGGCCCGTATAGCAGGTCAAAAGGGTGTCACGAATCTGCCGCGTAGTGGTCTCTCTAGGCTCCCGCCTTCTCTTTCTCTGGTTGTAGACCCATGTGACCCACCTGTGGTTAGCATCGGCCTCAATCCTAGAACCATCGGAGAAAAGCACTTCATAAACGTCTCGCCCCTCGAACACAGGAGACTTCCCTATCACTGGGACGGGTTTCCCTTGCTCGTTGAAAACGAAGTCTCCTGCTTCTATTGTCTGAATTGTTTTCCATCCGCCGACAGTTCTTACTGGCGTATCAAGGGCTAGAGGTTCCGGTGGCGCAACAATGCAGACACGTTCCCCGGCAATGAGCTTCGCAGCCCATTCAAGGTGGTGAGGCTCTAACACCCACCCATGGACGAAGAGGCAGTAGTATTGCAGGCCGCGTACCGTTTGCTCGTGTGCGAGGGTGATGTATAGCGCCTCGCGCGCCTCGACTTGGAGCCGCTTCTCAGGGAGCGCGTCAATTTGGGATTCCAGTTCCTCGACGGTTAGGTACTTGAAGACGACATCAGCCATTAGTCGTCTTCGTCTTCCTCTGCCTCAACGTCCTCGTCCCTAGGGGCTGGCAGGGCTTCGACTTCAATGACGTGGCTGGCCGTGCGGGACACGACCTGCTCGATGACATCGTTGGCTTGCTCTGGGGAGCCTAGGAAGTTGAAGATGAACCGCGTCCCTGAGCCCAGCGTAGGCTGCTCAGTGCGCTTCTGGGTGAGTTGCTTGATGCCGAGGTCTCGCTTCTGCGCCACATCCAAGAACCGAATCATGTCCTTCGGCTCCATGTGCTCTGCGCGGCGCTCCACGCTGTCCAGCATGGTCTCTGACACGTCGTCCCACCTTTGCACGAGACACCGCTGCTTGGCGACGGCAAAGTCTTCCTTCCAGTCTGGGTTGCGGTTCCAGAACTTCAGGCTGAGAGGGTTCATGTGGAGGATGTGCGTCGCCGCCGTCTTCCAGTTGACACCGAGAGAGACGACGTATAGGAAGAGCGCAACGTAGTACATTCCGTCCGGGTCGGTCTTTCCCATCTCGGGGTTGTTGGCGAACTCGCGCCACGGGGCATCGGTGGTGTCGGCCACACGGAGTATCGTACGCTCCCTGTGGGGCAAAGTGGAGAGCAGTTCGTCGGCCCACTCGATGACGAGTTCCGGTGAGGTTGACTGCAACACCCGGACAAGAGGATTCCCGGCTTCATCTACGTCGCCCGCCCACGCGGGTTTGTTGCGCTGGCGTTTCATATTCTCTTCGTGCGTAACAGGCTCTAGGTGGTCGGGGTTGACGCACGACCGAAACTTACACTTGTGGTCAACATCGTAACCGGGGGGGATTTCGCCTTTGTAAATCCTCCACGACACGCGGTGCGCGTATTCAGTGCGACCGTCGTACTTGAACTGGCCGTAATGGTCGTCGTCGCGATAAGCCTGCCACGCCCAACAACCCTTTTTGTTGACGCGAAACTTCGCCTCGAAACGTCGGCGTGTCTCGTCGGCGTGTATGGTCTCGTCTTCGTCCGTGTTGGTTCTTTTTGGCATTACCGTAGTGCGAGCACCAAAGCCAGCACAGAGATAGGCAAGGACGCCATCGCGCACGTCGCCGCCACCCATGTCGCTCGCGTATTTGAGCGCATAATGGTAGCGATTTCAGACAACAACTGATGCGCCGTGGCGTCCAAGCGAAACCTCCGTTATTCAGTGCTGGCGGGAGCGTCGGGCGCAGGTACCGCCGCGAGGACAGCTTCGATTTCCTGCATGGCAACGGCGACGTTGTACGTTGCCTGCGAGTTGGGCTTGTCCACAAGGCGCAGCGCCTCGTGCGCGATTCGCAAAGTCTGGATGCTGATGTTGAAGTTCGGGGCTGGCGGCACCGCAGTCTTACGGGTGCGCAGGGCGGTCTTGGGCTTACTCACGGGTCTCTCCTTCTTAGATTCAAGCGTCTTCTTCAGTATATCGTATACGTTCCAGTGAGGACAATTCTTCTTCAAGGCATGTTCAACGCCGTCCCTCGCTATCGCGGCGGCTTTCTTGCTTAACACCCCGCTTCAAGAGCCGAAGGGCATTGCCGTACGCTAAAGCACGTATCTCAAGAGTACCATCTTGCCAGCCCACCAGTACCCCGGCGTCCGGCGGGTCGAATACGAACGCCCGCTTCCAGTCTCCGGGCACGTCTTCGAGGCCGTGGTACCGTACTCCCTTAGCGAACAGCAGGCCCGCGAGGTACAAGTCTGTAGTGGTGAATCTTTCTTCCATCACTTCTCCATGTCTCTTTCCTTCGATTCTTACGTTACCGTTACGAGGTCTCCTGCTCCGAGGTCGTACACTAACACGCTCTCTTGCATTACCGCAAAGTCCAGAGTTCCGGCAGACACTAAGTCAGTCGTTAACTCATGGTCTAATCGGAATTGATGCGACCCTGCTGCGAGAATAGTGGTCACGGCGGCGGCGCTAGTCCCTAAGCTGTTCACGGCTACGCCCGGCTTCAGGACAGCTTGGCCGAACATACTAAACCTAAAAGTGTAACCATGTGCTACCGACGCATCGACTTCTTCGGTCTGGGTTTCTTGACAAAATCCAATGAACTTATTATCCAACATCATGTATTGCAACAGCGAAATACCGGGGTCGGCACCTGTCGCGTTGGGTGTGTAGAAAATATAATACGATGCGAAAAATTGCACCAGAATCGGGTTCCCTGTGAGAACGATAGCTCGTTCGTTCAGCCCTGCGTAGAGTTCAGCCGACACTCCATCTGCGTTGACAAGAATCCCGTTTTCGTTTGTGTTGTGCCACCCACCTAGCAACGATGGAACGCCGCCCCTGGCAGCTTGAAGAACCTTGATGTTGTTCACGATAGTGAGTTCTTCGACGCGTTGCCCCACGAGGTCACGAACCCTTTGGTCGTCCTGCTCATTTGCGCCTACGTCGGAGCCGCCGATGCTGCCATTCGGTGTTGCACCGCCCGGGACGCTCGGGACGCCGCCGCCGGGGGAAAGG
>Ga0163151_10003960_pt1 | contig 20563 bp, 19 predicted proteins | sample OliLakLV19MP5IB2_FD_145596 | JGI IMG/M metagenome (GOLD analysis project Ga0163151, IMG submission 145596) | Freshwater microbial mat bacterial communities from Lake Vanda, McMurdo Dry Valleys, Antarctica - Oligotrophic Lake LV.19.MP5.IB-2 | ecosystem: Environmental > Aquatic > Freshwater >... | reverse complement strand
CAGGAGAATTTTCTACTTTTATCAATTGTATTTTTATGATGCCTTCTGCAATATTGTAATAGCATAAATGTTTCCTTTTTGTAGTTGTAAATTGGAAATCATTTTCCATTAGTCTAACATCTTTATATAATTTATCCCTTATTTCTAAACTATCAAAATTATATGGTTTTCTAAGAGCACTTGGATATGTATAATAATTTAAATGATTTAATGAAACTATCAAATCTGGGGATAAGCTTTCCCCTTCAAATTCTAACCCAACGCTTACAGCATTTGGATAAGTGGGGCTAACAGAAGATTGCCTATAAAGTTCGAAATTAGTTCCATAATAACAATGTGGGTCACGGCCCTGATTAAAATAATGCCAATAGTTTTGTTTCCATCCTTGCCCATAAAAAACAGGTGTATCTAGTGTAATACTATCTATAAAAGTTAATTCTGCAAAGCTCTGGTAAGGGATTTTTAACCGATCTTCTTCCTTTATATTACTAATGCTTGGTTTACCATCATTTGTACAAGGTTTTTCCTTTACACAACCCACAAGGACTATTAATAATAATAGTAAAAATTTTATATGGAATAACCCACGGGATGTAATTAACATTGAGATATCTTTCCTCAATAATTTTTGAATCATCACATTTTTTACGGCATACGTAGATTAATACTGCAAAAATTATGATTATGTATTTGTTAATTTTGCTCATTTATGTTACAAATTCATTGAATTGCAATATTTGGTAATTTCAAGGGCTCTTACCAATTGCGTTTCCTGACTCAATCACCTCCATCAATAATACTGTTCTACTTTTAAACCTAATCACTATGCTTGCCATTTAGATTTTATGATGGCACACGTGGTAGGTACCACGGCGGCTTTTTAAATTTGGAATATGTGGCCTTTGCTTTACAACGATTGTTTTGATTCAAATGTTGAAAATAGTTGAACTATTTTGGATTATTTTTGTTACTTTGTTTCAGTGAATATTGACGGTATGGCAAACAAAAAAAGTGCAATTGTAATTGGTTCTGGTGTAGCGGGCTTGTCGGCCGCCAGTTATTTAGCAAAAGACGGATATAAGGTAACAATTTTGGAGAAAAACAGTTCTGTGGGTGGCAGGGCACGGCAATTTAAAGAGGCTGGTTTTACCTTTGATATGGGCCCTAGCTGGTATTGGATGCCAGATGTTTTTGAGCGGTTTTACGCCGATTTTGGGCATAAGGCTTCCGACTTTTATCAGTTAATTCGATTAAGTCCGAGTTATAGAATTATAGATAAAAAGGGCGAAGCAGTTGATATTCCAGCAAACATGCAAGACCTAGAGGCTTTGTTTAACAAGTTAGAACCCGGGTCTGCTCTTAAGTTGCGTGCATTTTTAAAAGAAGCGGCCTATAAATACGAGGTGGGCATAAACGACCTAGTTTATAAACCGAGTTTAAGTATATTGGAGTTTGCCGACTTGCGATTGTTGAGAGGCCTATTAAAAATGGACGTTTTGGGCAATATGCACAAGCATATTTATGGCGTGGTTAAGCACCCATTTTTGCGTGAGTTATTGGAATTTCCTGTTTTGTTTTTAGGCGCACTTCCTCAGAATACGCCTGCCTTATATAGCCTCATGAATTATGCAGATTTGCAATTGGGAACTTGGTATCCACAGGGAGGAATGTTCAATATTATTGAAGCATTTTCTAAAATTGCAGTAGAACAAGGGGTAGAAGTTTTGCTGAACCAAGAGGTGTTGAGCATGGAAACAAAAGCGGGTTTGGTGAAAAGGGTGCTTACCAAAACAGGCTCATTTGAGGCTGATGTGGTAATAGGGGCAGGCGATTATCACCACTTAGACCAAGTAGTTTTGGCCGAACCAAACCGCAGCTATACAAGTGAATATTGGGATAAGCGTAAGTTGGCGCCTTCTTGTTTATTGTATTATGTTGGGCTCAACAAAAAACTAAAAGGGTTCTTACACCATAACTTGTTTTTTGATACCGATTTTGAACTTCATTCAAAAGAAATTTATACCACGCCAAAGTGGCCCAATAATCCGCTTTTCTATGCTTCTGTTCCTTCCAAAACCGACAATACGGTGGCGCCCGAAGGCATGGAGAATCTGTTTTTATTAATTCCTATAGCTCCCGGTTTAAAAGGCGATACGGAGGAAATAAGGGATAAGTACTTTAACATGATTGTTAGCCGAATGGAAAAACAAAGTGGAGAGTCCATTTTGCCTCATGTAATTTATAAAAAGTCGTACAGTGTGAAGGACTTTAAACAAGATTATCATGCTTTTAAAGGCAATGCTTATGGATTAGCCAATACCTTGGATCAGACCGCCATATTGAAACCTTCCTTGAAAAGCAAAAAGTTGAAAAACTTGTTTTATGCCGGACAATTAACTGTACCTGGTCCGGGAGTTCCTCCCAGTATTATTTCTGGAAAAGTTGCTGCAAAACAAGTCGTAAAGGAATTTGGGCAGGGTTAATAGGCAAGATTTTACTTAATTTTTCTGTTCTTCAAAACAAAATAGGGTCATTTTGGATTATTACTTTAATTACTCAGTTAAAAAACATAACTTACCCATCTAAAATGAAGGCATTATTCGATAAAATATCAATTCGGAACAGCAAAATGCTCACGCAAACCTATAGTACTTCGTTTAGTATGGGAATACGTTTTTTGGCTAATCGCTTTCAGAATCCAATTTATGCAGTCTATGGTTTCGTAAGATTGGCAGACGAAATTGTGGATTCTTTTCATGGATATCCAAAGGAAGAAATGCTGGCCGAATTGAGGGAAGATGCCTTTACGGCCATTGAAAGAGGAATTAGTGCTAACCCAATTCTAAATAGTTTTCAGGAGGTAGTTAATCAGTATAAAATTGATTTTAGTTCCATCGATACTTTTTTGAAAAGCATGGAAATGGATTTACAGCCTAATGAGTATAACCAAAAGAAATACGACGAATATATTTTGGGATCGGCAGAGGTGGTTGGCTTAATGTGCCTGCGCGTTTTTACAGAGGGCAATAACGACTTATATGAGAAATTGAAGCCCAATGCCATGAAATTGGGTTCGGCCTTTCAAAAAATAAATTTCTTGCGCGATTTTAAAGCCGATAAGGATAGTTTAGGCAGGATGTATTTTCCTCAATTGCAATATAAACCGTTTGATGCGGCTGTTAAAATGGAAATTGAGCAGGATGTTTGCAAAGATTTTGAGGAAGGTTTTGAGGGCATAAAAATGCTGCCTAAGGATGCCCGATTTGGGGTTTATGTAGCGTATATTTATTATTCGCGTTTGCTCAATAAAATAATGAATATGCCTCCGCAAGCCATTATGGAGGATAGGGTTCGCATTAGTGACAAGCAAAAGTATGCTTTGTTTTTTAGCTCTTATTTAAGGCATAGTTTTAATTTATTGTAAAATTGAAATGCTTAGGCTTCTCTTTGTTTTTTTACTCCCCTTTTTACTCCAAAATGCGTTGGATTTAGGTGCAATTCGCCAAAAATATAGTCAAGCAATAGACAGCGAGGAGGAGACCAAAGCGTTGGATCTTTTACTAACAAATGATGCAAGAAAGTCGAATACAGTTTTAGGTTACAAGGGTGCTGTAAAAATGCTTATGGCAAAACATGTTTTTTTTCCAAACCAAAAGTTAGTCTATTTTATGGAAGGTAAAAATCTTTTAGAAAAAGCAATTCTAGCTGAACCAATAAACCTTGAACTATTATATTTGAGGTACGGTGTTCAATTGAATTCCCCAAGTTTCTTGGGTTATAATCAAAATTTATTGAGTGATAGAAGTAAGTTAATAGCGGGTGTAAAAGCGGTTAAAGACAGGTACCTAAAAAACGAAATTCGCTCCATATTAATTCTTAAAGGAGACCTTAATGCCATAGAAAGGAAGCAAATACAATGACTGAAGAAATGGTGATTTTGGTTAACGAAAACGACCAGGAGTTGGGCTTAATGGAAAAGTTGGAAGCGCACCAAAAAGGCGTGCTTCATAGGGCGTTTTCTGTGTTGGTTTTTAATAAAGAGGGGCAAATGCTGCTTCAACAACGCGCGTTTAACAAATACCATTCGGGAGGATTATGGACAAATACCTGCTGCTCGCACCCAAGGCAAGGCGAAAATACCATGGAAGCTGCTCACCGCAGGCTTATGGAGGAAATGGGCTTCGATTGTGATTTAACCTTACACCAGACCTTTGTATATAAGGCTCCATTCGACAATGGGTTAACCGAGCACGAATTGGATCATGTTTTTGTGGGTGAATACAACTTTGATCCAGCATTTAACCCAGAGGAGGTTAATCAGTTTCAATGGATTTCTATGGATGAACTATACCTACAGTTAAAAGAAAATCCAGAACATTATACCGTTTGGTTCAGGATGATCATGGACAATTATGTTCATTTAGGCAAAAAAGTGTAAGTTTGCACCTTATGAGTGTAAGGCAAGAGAAATTTGCGGGTTTAATTCAACAACATTTGGCGGAAATCATCCTTCGCCATCCCGAGTTTGTTAACAAAGAATTTGTTACCATTAGCAAGGTAGAAATATCGCCAGATTTAGGCTATGCCAAGGTTTTTTTAAGCATGATTAAGGTAAAAAGCAGAGAACATTTGTTAAATATTGTTACCTTGCATGGTCCGCAAATTAGAAAACAACTTGCCACTAAAATCAGAAATCAAGCTCGCATTGTTCCAGAGCTTACCTACATTATTGATGATAGCTTGGATTATGTATTTCGCATGGACGAAATATTAAAGCGTGTGAATGAAGAAGACGAAAGAAAAAGAACCGAAAACCAATAATAACCACTTGCTCCTCTAACCATGAATTACGATCCTATTAAAAAAGACCTAGGTATAGTTTTTAACCAAAACACATTTTTACGCAAAGTATTTTATTCCCTTTTAGACTTATTGTTATTGCGTACCTGGCATGTGCACCGCGAACTAAAAGCATGGATGAAAAATAATGTTTCTGCCCGCATTTTAGATGCTGGTTCTGGTTTTGGTCAGTATAGTTTTTATATGGCAAAGCGCAGCAAGCAATTCACCATTGATGCCGTTGATGTGAAAGAAGATCAAATTGCCGATTGCAATAATTTCTTTCAGAAAAGCGGACTCAATAACGCAGTGTTTTCCTTTGGCGATTTAACGCAACCCATTGCACAAGATAAGTATAATTTGGTGATGTGTGTAGATGTTATGGAGCATATCTTAGAGGATGTAACGGTGTTTAAGAATTTTCACCAAGCCATGAAACCCGGTGCCATGCTGCTTATATCTACGCCGAGCGATCAAGGCGGAAGCGATGTGCACGAAGAAACAGGAGAGAGCTTTATTGGAGAGCATGTACGCGATGGCTACCCTATGGAGGAAATGGCCGATAAATTAAGGCAAGCAGGCTTTACCAAATTTGAAATTCTATATAGTTACGGTGCGCCAGGTAAAATTGCCTGGAAGTTGAGTATGAAATACCCAATGTTATTGCTCAATACCAGCAAGATATTTTTTATATTAATTCCCTTTTACTATATCATCACTTACCCATTCAGTTATTTGTTAAATTGGATGGACACGTATACCAAGCATAAAACTGGAACAGGTTTAATAGTGAAGGCTTGGAAATAGCCCTTATCTCAATTGAATTTACCATTTAATATAGCATCTAGGTATTTTTTTTCTCGTAAAAAAAGAAGTGGGTTCAATGCCATTTCACTTATTTCTTATATTTCACTATTGGGCTATGCGGTAGGTGCCGCTGCCTTGCTTATTGTGCTTTCTGTTTTTAATGGTTTTGAAGGATTGTTTACCAAGATGTATTCGAACTTTGATGCCGACCTTCAAATTTTGCCTGCCACTGGTAAGAGCATTTTATGGACGGACTTTCCAAGTAATAAAATTAAGGATAAATCTTGGCTAAAAGGTTTAACCGCTGTTTGGGAAGAGAATGCATTGCTAAGGTATAACGGCAAACAAACCATTGCCACCATAAAGGCCGTTGACGATACGTACTTAAAAACAAATAACTTAGATAGCAACCTGCTTAGAGGATCTCTGATGCTTAAAAATGGAGATACTTCTTTTGCCATTGTAGGGCAGGGAATAGGTTACCAATTGGGAATAGACCCAGACGACCAGTTCCATTATTTGGGGGTGTATTTGCCCAAAAAAGGAAAGGTAGATATGCTTAATCCTGAAGGTGCATTTGCCCATGGCATTATTTTTCCGGTTGGTGTAATTGGAGTGCAAGAAGAGGTTGACAACAAATATGTTTTATTGCCACTTTCGTATGTTTTTACGCAAATTGAAGACAGCAATTATATCAGTCATGTTGAAATAAGAATACACCCAAATACAGACATGAAAGACGCAAGCAGCGAACTGAAACAGATTTTGGGTGAAGGATATTTGGTGCGTAACCGATTTGAGCAAAGAGAAAGTTTTTTTAAAGTGATGCAATCGGAGAAGCGTATTTCCTATTTTATCCTTGTCTTTATTTTGCTTATAGCAGCCTTTAATACAATAGGCTCCTTGTATATGCTCGTAATTGAAAAGAAGAAAGACCTGCATGTTTACGCTACCTTGGGATTAAGCCCAATGAGTGCTGCTTGGGTGTTTATTTACCAAAGTCTTTATATTGCAGTGGTAGGCGGAATTTTAGGCCTAATTATTGGCTTAAGCGTTTGTTGGGGCCAGCAAGAATTTCAATGGATTGCCTTGCAAAGCAATGGCAGCACCGTTATAAGTGCTTATCCTGTTGTAGTAAAATGGATAGATGCGATACAAGTTTTCTTTACCCTAATTGGCATGGGGTTACTTACCTCTTTATACCCAGCAAGAAAAGCTTGGGAAGTGGTAAACGGCCAAGTTTAATTTTCTTTATAGATTACTTCTAACAAGGTTTGTCCAACTGCCTTTAATGTGTTTCTATCAATCACATTTAACTTATCGTTTAGGGTATGCCAATGAGCTGGAAATCCACTGTTGGTGTTTTCAGAATAATGTATTATATCAATAGTTGGAATGCCACCAACTTCGTTGATATACTTATGGTCGTCGGTAATAAATCCGCCTTGGTAGTAGTAAAAATAATTGCTATAGCCCAATTGCACGCCTTGATCCCAAACTTTCCTTAAAACGGGTTCTGCATATTTCATGCTAAAGCCTTCCCAAATAAAGCGCGCGTTATAAGCACCTACCATGTCCAACAAAATGCCATAATTTGCTTTATAACCAGGCTTGTGCTTGGTTTTAGACCAATATTGCGACCCTAAACAATAGGTATCTCCGCCTAAATCTGATTTTCCTAAATCTTCGGCATCTAAACAAATAAAATCGATGCCAATATTGGGTTTGTTTTGAGCCAAAATTCTGGCCATTTCTAGCATAACCGCCACCCCGCTTGCCCCATCATCTGCCGCATCAATAGCGGTATTGTGGTTTTGCGGATTTGGATCATTATCTGCATAAGGCCTACTGTCCCAATGCGAACAAATTAGCACCCTTTTTTCTGCTTTTGGGTTAAATGAGGCAATGATATTTCTAATCTGAAGCTTACTCTTATCCCAATTATTTACGGTTGCTTTTTGCTCAATTACCTCATCGGCGTATTTCTTAAATTCGGCAGTTAAGTAATTGCCACAGGCAGTATGCGCCGCACTGTTACATACCCTTGGTCCAAACGAAACTTGCTTTTCAATAAACAAGAAGGCAGAATCTGCATTGAAGTTTGGACTCACTTGTTTATAGGCAGCTGTTGTTTGAACAGCCTCTTTAGCTTTCTTATTAGGTGTTTCTTGACAGGCAGCCAACAACAAAACTAAAATGGGTAAATATTTTACTAGAGATTTCATTGCGGTAAAAATAAGTAATTTGAGGATTTGAAATAGCATTCAATTTAATAATTCTAATATCTTCGTAAAAAACCATTTATATGAAATCCGTTTTATTATTTCTTTTTTCTGCATTCGCTTTGGTTGGTTCGGCCCAAAATAGTTTTAACAGCTACGAGAAAGAGTCTACTGCATATAGGGAGCATGCTTTAGATATAATTAAGATGAAACTGGAGGTTTCTTTTGAACCCCAAAAGGGACTGGTAAACGCAAAAGTTACCCATCAATTTAAGGTGTTACAAAAGAGAGTGGATTCTGTTTTTTTTGATGGTCTGGGCATCGAAATTAAAGAGGCCACCTATAATGGCGGTAATTTGCCTTATAAAATTGTGCCCACAGGCATTTGGGTAATTCCACGCAAGGCCCTTCAATGGGATGAGCAAGGAGAGATTGTTTTTACTTATACGGCCAAGCCAAAAAGAGGTATATATTTTATTGGCTGGAATGTGCCCGAACCAAAAATATCAGATCCATTTGCGGTGCGCAAGCAAATCTGGACACAAGGGCAAGGCATAGACAACAGGCAATGGATACCGATGTACGACGATATGAATGATAAATTTATAACCGAAACGGTAACTACCTTTGATAAAAATTATGAGGTATTAAGCAACGGAAAATTGCTGAGTAAAAAGGCGAATAAAGACGGTACCAATACTTGGCATTATGCCATGAGTAAACCACATGCTGGTTACTTGTTAATGTTGGGAATTGGAAAGTATGCTGTAGCCACCGCAAAGAGCAAGCGTGGTGTGCCTTTGCAGTTTTGGTATTATCCAGAATTTGCAGATAGAATGGAACCAACTTTTAAACATTCGGCCATGATGGTAGATTTTTTAGAGGAACAAACAGGCATGCCTTTTCCTTGGGAAAGTTACAGTCAAATAATGGTTCAAGACTTTTTGTATGGTGCCATGGAGAACACCACTGCCACGGTGTTTGGTGATTTTTTTAATGTGGATTCGCGGGCCTTTTTGGATAGAAATTATATTGGCGTTAATTGCCATGAGTTAACCCACCAGTGGTTTGGCGATTTTATAACTGCCAGAGAGGTTAGAGACTCTTGGTTGCAAGAAAGTTTTGCCACCTATTTTCCTAAACAACTTAGCAAAGTTTTGGATGGCGAAGACGAATATAATTGGCAGAAACGTGCGCACCAAAATGCGGCCATTGATGCAGGCAAAAGAGACAATATTGCTATTAGAATTACAGGCAGTGGCACCGCTAGAATTTATCAAAAAGGATCGGCTGTTATTTCTATGTTGGCGTATGTTTTGGGCGAAGACCAATGGAAACGAGTTTTAACGCATTATCTAAGAACACATGCGTATGTTAACGTAGAAACGAATGATTTACAACAAGCCATAAAAGACGTTTTAGGTCTGAACCTAGACTGGTTTTTCGACGAATGGATTTTGCGTGGTGGAGAGCCTCATTATAGGGTACATTACGAAGAACTAACGTATGATAATGGCACCCGTGGTTTGGAGATTGCCATAGCGCAAATACACAAAATGAGTGAGGTAGTGCGTGCCTTTAAGATGCCCGTTAACATGGAGGTTTACTTTTCCGATGGGTCTAAAATTTCCTTAACAGAAAATATTGAAAAGGATTTTGAAGTGATAAAAGTTAATAACATTGGTAATAAAAAAATTGCCTTTGTTCTGTTCGATCCAAATTCAAATTTGTTGAAGCAAATTACCTTCCATAAAACGTTTAATGAATTAAACGCGCAATTGAATGGCGCACCATTTTTATTAGATAGGTATGATGCCTTAGTTGCCATGCGAAACCTTTCAATGGAGATAAAACGCGAATCTTTATATGGGGTAATAGCGCGCGAAAAATACGAAGGAATTTTAAACGAGGCTATCACGCAACTGTGCTTGGATCGGACCGAAAAAAGCTTGGAAACTTTGAAGAAATTGGCAAGCTATCCCAAGGCAATTGTAAGAGACCAAGTGCTTAAATCTTTGGCAGTAAATGATGCCACAAAAACCATGTTTATGGGTGCATTAAAAGACAGCAGTTACGATGTGGTAAAGACCGCCTTGGAGAAATTGTGCTTGGCATTTCCTGGCGAAGCGGGTTCGTTTTTAGGCGCCACAGAATCTGTTCATGGCATGTTTCATGTGGTAAGGATGAAGTGGTTGGAGTTAAGCATATTGAATGGGGTAAATGTAGAAAAGGCGAAGGGCGAATTGATTGATTATTCGAGCAACGCATATGAGTTTAGAACCCGCGGACAAGCATTTTTGGTATTAAAATCAACGGGCTTATGTACCGAAAAAGTGATAGCAAATTTGTTTCAGGCAATGCTATCGGCTAATGGCAGATTGGCCGGCCCGGCCGCCGAAGCGGCCAATTATTTTTGTTTAAACACGCAGAATAGGGAGCTGTTTAGGGCTTATTTTAGAGATGCTCAGTTTTCTGAAACCGAAAAAGAAATATTGACAAAATCATTGCTTTTATTAAAACACAATAACTAAATGAAAAGTACTTTGCCATTTGTAGGATTGCTTTTTTTCTTTTTAACAAGCGACGCACAAGTAAAGAAATATGCCACTTCTAGCGGGGAACTAATTTTCTCGTTTGCAGATTATAAAATGAAGGGAGAGCAAGTAAATACGCCTGTGAGATTTACCTGTTTTTTTCATTATAGTGGCAATAAACATGTCGATTTTTCTGATAAATTTGGGCTTTATACGGGTGCTGCAATCAGAAACGTGGGCTTTACCAGCACAAATGGCGACACCATGATTAAAAGAAGGAATTATTATATTGGAATACCATTGGCTATTAAAATTGGCAATTTAAAAAAAGACAAGTATTTGTTTGCAGGTGTTGAAGGAGATTTTGCCATTAATTATAAAGAGAAATTATTTATTAATGAGATTAAGAAAGACAAGTTTAATATTTGGTTCTGCAACAGAACCAATGCGTTTTTACCCAGTGCTTTTGTTGGGGTTAATTTTAAGAGCGGTTTGAACCTAAAATTTAAATACTATTTAAAGGATTTTTATAACAAGAATTTTGTGGCAAGTGGCGTTAAAATTTATGAAAATACGCAAAGTCAAGTGTTTTATTTCTCGCTTTCTATGAACATTCGCAACCAACAAATTTATAAAACAACCTATAACAAGGGTCTGTAGACGCCTTTAACAAAGAAATTTCGATTTTGTTTTTTTCAAAAAGGCTTTGTTAATATTTTTAATCTAAAATTTAATATATTGCTCATAATATGTTAACAGCATGTCCTCATTGTGATTCGATGGTACCCATGAACGTTGATTTGGCAACAAAGTCTGCTTTGGCATCATTGGTATGCGCTTGTTGTGATAAATCATTCGACCCTTTTGGCGATGAAATTGGCCACATAGAATTATCTATTGAAGCCATAAAGGATGAACTGGTCATAAACAAAAGTTTGCAAAACAAGGGTCGCTTCTTCGACGATTGTTAATAGAACCAATTTTATTATAATCATTCGTTTATCTCGAAATCTTGTTAATTAAAACGGCTATAATGCCCTTTAATCTAAAATGCATTTTTTGTGTTTAATAATTGCTCATTTTTGATTCTTTATAAAGATTAGGTATGCAAGCAATTTTGGGGTCTAATGGTGTGGTGGCTTTTTATACAGCAAAGGAGTTGCATAAAAAGAACATCAAGCTTAGGTTGGTAAGTAGAACCCCGAAAAAAATAAACGGGGAGGATGAACTTTTAGTTGCCGATTTAAGCAAATTGGAAGATGCTATTATTGCCTTAAAGGGTATTCAAATTGCCTATTTGGTTGTTGGTGTGCAATACGATGCGCTTATTTGGGCCAAAATGTGGCCCCTTATTATGACCAATGTAATAGAATCGTGCAAAGTGAACGGCACTAAATTGGTCTTTCTAGACAATGTTTACGCTTACGGCAAAATAAATTCTTGGATGACAGAGGAAACCCCTTTTAACCCTTGCAGTGTAAAAGGAGAGGTTAGGGCTAAAATTGCTACTCAATTATTAAATGAGATGAGCGCTGGAAATATTCAAGCCCAGATAGCACGCTCAGCAGATTTTTATGGGCCAGAAACACCTCAAAGTTTTGCCTCCATTATGATTTTTGAGAGATTGGCAAAGAAGAAGGAAGCCCAATGGATGATGAACGACCAAGCCCTACACAGTTTAACTTATACGCCAGATATTGGCCTTGCCTTAGCAAAATTAGGCAACTCGGCCGAGGCTTATGGGCAAACTTGGCACCTGCCAACCTATAATGAGGTGTTAACAGGTAAGGAGTTTATTGAGTTGTGCTCAGTAGCATTTTCTTGTGCTCCTCGTTACCAATTATTAAAGAATTGGATGTTAAAAATGGTGGGCATGTTTAATCCAATAGTGAAGGAAAACCTTGAAATGCTCTACCAATTAGAAGGCGATTATTTGTTTAGCAGCGAGAAAATTGAAAAGAAGTTTGGCCTTGAAGCAACCTCTTACAGAAGGGGTGTAGTAGAAACAGCCCAGTCTTTTGGCATAAGTTTTTCTATGCCTTAAGCAGTTTTTTTTAGGAAGGCTTTGTTTTTTACTATTTTACAATACTTTTGCAGTGCATTAAGAATTTCATAGAAATATGGGATGCCAACCGGGAAGAACGCCACGGTGGTAAAACAATGCGGACTTTCTTGTCAAATATAGTTCGGTGATATCTGCATAGAGTCCTCAAAGTTTGCTTAATTTAATATTGAAAACCATTAATAATTTAATCATACAACATGGCTTATTTATTCACGTCAGAGTCCGTTAGTGAAGGACACCCAGACAAAGTTGCCGATCAAATATCGGACGCATTAATTGATAATTTTTTGGCTTTCGACCCAGAGTCGAAAGTAGCTTGTGAAACCTTAGTTACCACTGGTTTAGTAGTTTTGGCCGGTGAGGTTAAGTCTAAAGCTTACCTAGATGTGCAAGAAATTGCGCGTGGCGTTATTCGTAAAATTGGTTATACCAAAAGCGAATATATGTTCGAAGCTAATTCATGCGGCATTTTATCGGCTATCCACGAGCAATCGGCCGACATTAACCAAGGTGTAGATCGCAAAAAGAAGCAAGACCAGGGCGCTGGCGACCAAGGAATGATGTTTGGTTATGCAACCAACGAAACAGACGATTACATGCCTTTGGCTTTAGATTTAGCACACAAAATCTTGTTAGAATTAGCTGCTTTACGCCGCGAAAACAAAGCAATTAAATACCTTCGTCCTGATGCAAAAAGTCAGGTTACTTTAGAGTACGACGACAATAACAACCCTGTTCGCATTGAGGCTATTGTTCTTTCTACGCAGCACGATGATTTTGACAAAGAGCCTAAAATGTTGGCCAAAATCAAAGAGGATGTCATTAAAATCTTAATTCCACGTGTAAAAACGAAATACAAGAAATTTGCCCATTTATTCAACGATAAAATTACCTACCACATTAACCCAACTGGAAAGTTTGTTATTGGTGGTCCGCATGGCGATACCGGTTTAACAGGCCGTAAAATCATCGTTGATACTTATGGTGGTAAAGGTGCTCACGGTGGGGGTGCATTCTCTGGAAAAGACCCTTCAAAAGTTGACCGTTCTGCAGCTTATGCTACCCGTCACATTGCTAAAAATCTAGTAGCTGCTGGCGTTTGTACCGAAGTATTGGTTCAGGTATCTTATGCAATTGGTGTAAAAGATCCAATGGGTATTTTCATCGATACTTATGGAACTTCTAAGGTAAAAATGACCGATGGAGAAATTGCTAAAATTGTTTCAAAAATATTCGACATGACTCCCTACGGAATAGAAACCCGTTTGAAGTTACGCAACCCAATTTACAGCGAAACTGCTGCTTATGGCCACATGGGGCGTAAGAACGAAGTGGTAACAAAAGAGTTCAAAGGTCCAGAGGGCAAAATGGCTAAATTCAAAGTAGAGTTATTTACTTGGGAGAAGTTAGACATGGTTGATGCCGTTAAAAAAGCATTTAAAATTAAATAAACTATTTCGGTTTGAACCAATAAAAAAGGCAGTGAGATTTTCTTACTGCCTTTTTTATTTTAGCTTAGGCCCGCAACTACTACCTGAACTATAATTTTACCCAATGTTGCATCGGCATTTACCAGTTGAAATTCTTAAATAGCTTTGGGCTACTTTATCATTTCCATTGGCATAATTTTTTTGGTATAGATATGCTTTTGGTTTTATTGAAAAACTAACAACGCTTTTAAATATGTGTAGTAAAAATGCCATTTTTCTTGATTTTCAGAATGTGCTCTTTGTAATATAAATTGCCTTTTTCATTGTAGTAATACCATAACCCTATTTTATATTGATTGATGGGGCCGTGATTATTTATTGGTAGCCTTAGATTGTCTACCCTGTTTTCTTCCTTCTCTTTTAAACCGGTAATCATAACCCCAGAAGATTTTATTTTGCCAGTTTCATGAAAAATTACTTCATTCCATATTTTTGTTTTCTCTACAATCATGTCTTTAGAAATTTTATACAATTCTATGATAGAATCGGTAGCTTTTTTGTTTAATTGAATCTTTATTTTTAAGGCTTTCCAAAGCCCATTGTATGCTTGTTTGTTGTTTTTTTGAGCCATGGAGTATCCAACATGACTCGATATAAAAGTGTTTTTTTCTGGCGAACTAAATGACCCACTATCAGAATAATAGGTTGATTTCCGATAATTATATAGGTGTATTTCTTCATAGGTCTTGGTGTTTTCTTTATTACGCCATTCATAATAAGTATATCCCATAGGATGACTTACTTTTCGTGCTACCATTCTATAATTGGAATCAAGCACAATTCTATCAGGCATTGAAGAGGGATTACAAAAAATACAATCACTGTTTTTTACCTTACCACTATCTTGAATTACGTAAAATCCATTTACCAAGGTTTTTGGGCTTTGTTGACCAACTACTGTCATTGAAATCAGAACAGTAAAAAATATTGCAAGTAATTGTCTTTTCATGTTTCAATTCAAAATGTGTGCTAAAACTCATTCTACAAAAGCAAGTCACTAAATTCCCAAATTAGGCACTTCAGGCTATAAAGATACTTTTTATTTTGTTTTCTCGAATTCTAGTGGTTTCTGTTTGGCACTTTAATTTTTGCCAATATTAAAACATTTGTTGTAATTTTGCGTAATAACCTAATTTCAACACAGCGTAAAAAGCTAATTATTACACAACTCAATAACCTAGTTTCAATGCAGCGTAAAAAGCTAATTATTACACAACTCAATAACCTAGTTTCAATGCAGCGTAAAAAGCTAATTATTACACAACTCAATAACCTAGTTTACATAATTACAAATTTCTAATAATATCAATAATGGCAACACCAAGCGAAAAATTAGCAGAATCCCTTGAAGCACTAAAGGAGCTTCAAGATAAGGGTATTATGGTAATTAAAGCCTCTGAATTAAGCCGAGTACATAGAGAGCGTTTGTCGAACAACGGCTTTTTAAGCGAAGTAATGAAGGGCTGGTATTTATCAGTACCATCAACCGAACAACAAGGTGATAGCACCTCTTGGTACGCATCATATTGGCACTTTTGTGCGAGGTATTTATCTGATAGATATGCTGAAACTTATTGTATTTCTCCTGAACAGTCTTTACAAATACATTCCGCAAATTGGACTGTTCCTCAACAATTAATTATCAGATCAACGCAAGGAGTTAATTCTCAAACACCATTACCACACAATACTTCACTATTTAGTATAAAATCTCCTTTAGCAAATAGTGCCGAAATTCAAGAGATAAATGGCATTCGAATGTTAACGCTTCCTTCGTCTCTTGTGCATTGTTCGCCTAGAATGTTTATTAGAAGCGCAACCGATGTAAGAACAGCACTTACAATGATTAGTAATTCATCGGATATATTATCAATACTTCTTGATGGAGGACATAGCACCGTTGCAGGTAGATTGGCAGGTGCATTTAGAAACGTAGGTCAGGATAGAATTGCCGATGATATTGTAAAAACAATGAAGTCTGCCGGATATGATGTAAGAGAAACTGATCCGTTTGAAACGAAAACGCCAATTGCTTTATCTTCAAGAGAAAGATCTCCTTATGTGAACAGAATAAAATTGATGTGGCATGCAATGAGAGAAATAGTTATTAAACATTTTCCAAAAGCTCCAGGCATACCGGAAGACCATGCGAAATACATGAAGATGGTGGAAGATATTTATGTAACGGATGCTTATCACTCATTATCAATTGAACAATATAAAGTAACTCCTGAATTAATTGAGCGAGTTAAAAGTGGTAATTGGGATACAAAAAAAAATAAAGAAGACAAACAACAAAGAGATGCGATGGCTGCAAGGGGCTATTGGCAGGCAACACAAAAGGTTAGAGAAAGCATAAAGAAAATACTTAGTGGCAAAAATTCAGGTAAGGTTGTAGATATTGAGCATGGGCATTGGTATCGAGAACTATTTGCACCAAGCGTAACGGTTGGTTTATTAAAACCATCTGATTTGGCGGGATACAGAAATGGTCAGGTTTACATAAGTCAATCTAAACATGTACCACTAAACGTAGATGCAGTTCGTGATGCAATGCCATTGTTGTTTAAATTATTGAGTAACGAAACTGAAGCTTCTGTTAGAGCAGTTCTTGGGCATTTTATTTTCGTTTATATACACCCTTATATGGATGGTAATGGTCGCATGGGGCGTTTTATATTAAATGTTATGTTGGCCTCGGGAGGTTATCCGTGGACTGTTATTCCGGTAGAAGAACTTAAGGCTTATATGGCAGCTTTAGAAAAAGCAAGTGTAGAAAATGACATCGAACCGTTTGCAAAATTTTTAGCTCACCTTGTAAAGCAAGGAATTAAAGGAAAACCTGTTGCAAATCTAAAACCAAAGCAAGCATAATGGTGTAATCTAATAATATGTTAGACAGGTTGATAATAAAGAATATATGAGCCGAAATTCTTGTAATTTCTGAAAACAAGTTATTATTTTCACTAAATTTCACATCTGTAAATGACCGTTTTCAAAAACATAAAAGAACTTATTAAGACTCTTGCCTGGCCTAAAGAATTGTTATCATAAATGTTTGAGAAGCGAAACACCTTTTCCTATAAGTTTGATATGTGCTCAACCAAAAAATATTGTGGTACTAAAACCAGCTATATTGCCAAAATTAGCAGATAAGTTTAAACAAAACAATAGCCAATACGAGCAACAAAAACTAGGTAGGTAAACTCACCTACACAGATTTTTACTGGCTCAAAACCAACGCAACCAGAGCAAACAAAATTATACCAATACCATAGCTACGTATTGGCAGGCTTATTCTCAAATTAGGGTAACAGCTTTGTGGGATGTGGTTGCTGGTGAAAGTATTTACAAACCCCAGGTGAATTGACCATTTTAAAATAGAACTTGTTCTATTGTTTTTGCCTTTTTTTATAAAGAGCATTGTACTACAATTATACCAAACACCCATTGCGCATAAAGGTTATTGGTAAATTCATATTTATTATTTATTTTTAACCTAAAGTCTTCAACAGGTTTTGATTTATAAACCGCAAAAACGAAATGAAAAAATTAGAAAGAATGGATGGAGAAATGTTTCAAAAATTATCACAAAACCAATTATCCTCAATGTTTGGAATTGTTGGAGGCACAAAAACTGCCACTATCTACCTTTCGGCAGGAACTAGAACGTCTGATTGTAGAGATGATCAGACCCAAACGACAACGTTGAAAAATGGTAATAAGGTTGATATAAAAAAAGGCTCAACTTGTAGCCCTCAACAAATAACTGACCACGCCGACTCAATTGGTGTTTCTGGTACGGATTTTTCTCTTACTGCTGATTCAGGTGCACCTTGTGATGATTTTAATATGATTATAAAAATGAAACACATAATATTTTGTATTATTTATTTTAGCATCTCATTAAATTTGCATGGACAAACTGATTCTTTAGCCAAATTTAATCTGATAATAACCAATTCAACCTTGTCATATGTCAATAAGGATTATAAAAGTTGCGTAGAAAAGATATTAGAAGCTCAAGCTTATAAGGAACTCTTACCATACAGCCACCTAATTTTGGCAGAATGTTATTTAAGTTTAAATGATTCTGCCAAGGCTGTAATTGAAATACAAAATGCAATTTATAAAGGAGTTACTGATGACTTATTAAGAAACCGCTTTGATTTGTTCAAAAGGCCAAATGGCAATAATAGATGGCTAACTTTAATAAAAAATTACCCAACTTATAGAGCTATATATTTGGCGAGTTTAGATTGGGATATTAAAGTAATCTTAGAGCGAATAATTGCAATAGACCAATCGATTCGAATTAGTGAAAAATCGTATGCTGATGCAGGTTGTAATCCTGTAAACCTATATAACATGATTGATTCAATTAATTATATAGATTTTATGAATTTGACAATTACAAACGGCTTTCCAACTTACAAACAAATAGGCTTTTATTCAAGCTTAGACGTCCTTTTGGCACATTGGATATTGGAAGATTCAAGATATAATACATTAAATGACTTAATGCTAAACGCAATCTATTCAGGTCAATTTGAGCCTGACAGCTATGCATGGATTATTGATAGAAGAATAATTTGGAAAAATTTAGGTAAAGCAGTTTACGGAGGATATGAGGACCCTGAAACATTTGGTGAAATTGATGATATTAAAAATGTTGATAAACGAAGAGCTTCGATATTTATACAATCGCTTGAATTGGACTCAAAAATAACAAACAGACAATTACCCAAAGACTACAAGTCACAAAAAAAATGATTTTTATATGGGGAAAAAATAGCGATTCTATGACCAATAAGTCAATTGATTGGCTGTATTTTTACGGAGTTCCCTTTCTTATTTACCGTTTACAGCTGTTGAATTAATTCAACGGCAAACATTAGAGACAACTTCAAATGCTTGGAAAAAGAATAACTACAAAGCGTTTATAAAAAGCATAGATGAAATAGGTATTGAAAATTTACCAAAATCCTATCAGTCAAAATATAAAATAGCCAAATAGAAAGAATAAAAGCAAAAGCCCAATTTAGTCGGGCTTTTGCTTTACAAATAACCCTTAATCAGTTCCTGTATTTGCTTGATAGTAAGGTTATCAATTTCACCTTTGGAATAAATGGAGAAAAGTAGAACGGTAGTTTGTGTGACCTTTACAAAAGACAAAATCCTTGCACCACCTGATTTGCCTTTGTTTTTAGAGGCGATAGCCAAACGGATTTTATAAATATCGTTGCCAAGTGGAGTGCCAGTAGTTGGGTTTTCTTCCAGTTCGGTAAACAGATCGGCAAGTTCTGTTTTAAGCGAAGGGAATTTTTTAATGAGCCTTTTGGCTTCCTTTTTAAAGTTGGCAGATAGTTCAATACTATAACTCATTCAAGAAATCTTTGGCGGATGTGGTTTTTAGTTTTCCTTTTTTGAAAAGTTGCATTTCTTGTAATCCAGCTTTGATATTATCTAAAATCTCTTGTTTAGTAGGCTCTTCATCGGTTTCAATTTTTTTAACGTAGTGAAGATTTTTGGTAAGCTCTACAAAGTGGCTGTAATCTTCATCAGTTGTATATACGGTTACGTGTCTCATACTATTTTGCTGTTTGAATATTTTGTTCAAAGAAAGTTTGAAATTTTTGTTTGGTAAGCATTGTATCAATGATATTCATAATGGTGCTTTTGTCTTTGTCATTAAGTTGAGCAATAAGGCGTAATTGTTCTGAAGCTGTTTTATCTTCTATGGTTATTGCTTTTGGCGTGGCGTTGCTGTAATGAATAATCTCGTCAATGGTTACACCATAGAAAGAAGCCAATTTATCTAAAATATCAAGAGATGGTTCAACCAGAGCTTTTTCCAGTTTATTGTAGTGAGCAGGTTTTAAACCAATCTCATTATAAACCTCTTTTTGCATCAGTCCTTTGTCTTCCCTCAGTTTTTTAATATTATCTGCTACACGCATTTTCCTTTGTTTTATAAAACACACAGCAAATTTATCTAAAAAAGATAATATAAGGGCTATTTAACCCAATTATGTTATCCTAAATGGATAATTATATTTGCATTGTCTAAAAAGGATAATATAATTTACCTAGATAAAAGAGATACTTCAAAGCCTATCAATAGTAGCAGTTTTAGCCAATTACCACCTAAAGCTGAACAAAAACAAAATGGCATGCTGTCCTTGGAAATACTAAGATTGTACGGACAAAAAATTAAAGGGAAGTCCAAGTTAACACCATTTACAAAGTCAAGGTGAATTAACAAAAGAAAAATAGAATTTCTTCTTAAAAAAGGCAGGTTCACAAATTAAATTGAACACATTTGGCAGCCAAATTGCTTTTCCACTATTTTTTGTTTAAAACCACTTTTTGCAGAAATAAGTATCATTATGGTGTAAATTATCACATTTAACACAAATTAATCAATAGGAGGTATGAAAAATGTAGACGGCAACTAATAATGTAGAGTTTTTGGTAACTGGAAATACACAGTTTTCGGCAACAATGGTACAGAGTTTTCGGCAACAATGAATACACAACTTTAGCTAATTTTTCTGGTTAATTATCAAGATTCAAAAAAAGTTTTTCTATTTTGTAAACGATAGC
>Ga0163151_10003959_pt1 | contig 20565 bp, 22 predicted proteins | sample OliLakLV19MP5IB2_FD_145596 | JGI IMG/M metagenome (GOLD analysis project Ga0163151, IMG submission 145596) | Freshwater microbial mat bacterial communities from Lake Vanda, McMurdo Dry Valleys, Antarctica - Oligotrophic Lake LV.19.MP5.IB-2 | ecosystem: Environmental > Aquatic > Freshwater >... | reverse complement strand
AAGTATAATACTCAATTCATCAATGAGGCAAACAGAAAACAAAAACTATTTCCTTTTTATATAAAAAAAATCCCTTTTAAACCATTTATGCCGCAAACTTTTCCGCTAGCTTATATTGCACCACCGCCTATTTTAATCAATGATAATTTTGTACTAGAAAATAGAAAAGGCTTTAAGAAATTAAGAATAGGCATTGCTGATTTAGCTGATAAAGCTGCTGGAAAAAACAGGGATTTATGCACCGAGATTAGAAGCCAACTTTATTCACTCTTTGCCGATTCTCTTAGGTTTGAAATAATTGATGCCGATGAAATCAGTCATGCTGAAGAAAATATTTTTTCAAAAGAATATAACCATTATTTGAATAGTGATAGCCTTACTAAAGACGGATCCTTTCTCGCATTTAAATCAAAATTTGCCATCCAACAACCCGAAGAATTTCAAAAAAAGATGTCGCAAATGTTCCAATACACTGATGTGATGCTAACAGGTTCGCTTAATTCAGTTCTTGCAATTCCAAATATTCCTTTGGGCCGCAAAGCAAATGTCGAATTTCAACTATGGGCTCCTGAATTTGAACTCAAAGAGTTGAAAAAAGACTTTGAAACCTATAAACTCGAATTTAATTACGCTTGGCAAGCCAATGGAAGTGTACCACAAATTAAGAAGGAAAATTTATCCAAAATAGTAGGACTTACTATCAAAAAATTCCCATTATCTGAAATAAATTCCAATAATAAAATCGTAACTATTCTAGGACAAACAATAACTATGAATATTGGTAAAAATCTGAATATTCATCCTGGCGATAAAGGCTGCATTCTAAAACTGAATGAATATGATAATTCAGATAGTAAAATGAGGTTAGAATTTATTGTTACTGCTGTTAAGGATTACTCCTGCGAAGCTAACTTAATAATAAAGGCAGATGATGACCTAGAGCCATTAATCTTAAAAACTATTCGTCCGAAAGAGATGGTATGGTTTAAATAAACTGATAAAAAAAGCCCCACTACTATGTGGGGCTTTTTTTGTTTTAATCCAAAGTATTATAGCATGTTTGCAAAGTTGTGCCCGAGCCACTGGCCTAAGCACGCTTTGCCATTATGGGCAAAGCAATTGAGGCCACTAGTGTGAGCCAAAATCCAATACCAAATATTTTAAAAACATTTGAAATGTCTTCACCCCTCATATCTGAGACCCCTGTTTTGCTCATAATAAGTATCGTTAATGCCACTAGGGTGAGCAAAGGCAAAAGGCTAATGATGGTTTTAGAAAATAGATAATTACCTTTATTGCCCAACTCGGCATAAAGGATTAAGACGGCAGCCACGGGTATTAAGAGTGAAATGTACTTGGCTCCATTGTCCATTTCTCTGCCCAATTCTCCAAACACCATGTCCCAAGCACTAATGCTAGCCCCCATAAACCGAAGCCACGGCATAAAAAAGGCAGCAAGCAGCACAGCCGCAATTGCAACAATAATGTTTTTGTTTTTGTTGTCGGTCATAATAGTTTTATTTAATTGTTTTGCCTACTTCTTATAGGGTGTTCGGCTTGTCCCCTTGCTCATTATTTCTGAATCATATAACCTACTTGCACGAAAGTGCTTTTGCTACTTGTCAGACACAGTGTTGACCAACAGTAAAAAATAGGTATCCTTTCATTTTACTTTTTCGAGAGTGTAAACGACTTTAGAGTTGACATCTGGATTCAAAGATAATCAAAAATTGTTGAAGTATTATTCCCCAATTTCTTATTGGATTTCCCCACATATCTTTCACTCCCTTATTATATCCTTCCAGCCAGCCATCTTTTAATTCGGCATTTAACTTTACTCCCACCAATGTATTATCATATTTATTTACTTTATATTTATCTCCATTCCTAATAATAGTAAGACTTCCATGTAAATTCATATCTTTACTTACCCATTTCCCTACAAAAGAACTCTCTTTTATAGGTGACTTTTCTATGGATGCTTTTATTTTAGATAGAGTGTCTTTTTTTCTTTCACTTTGAATTACTTTCTCCCTTAACTCAATTTCTTTTTGCTTAATGTCTAGCTCCCTCTTTTGAAGCTCTAATTCTTTCTCAGATGCTTTATTATTTTCGGAGTTATTACAACATAAAGACATAAATATCGTTAGGATCAATAATACAATGGATAAGCATTTTTTCATTTTACTAAATTATTATTATTTACTATTATATTAATACATAAGGAATCAGTGTTTAAGGTCAATTTTTGTTCTAATCCACTTGGTGCCCTTTTCTCCAAAATCACCTTTACAATCACCTGTTGGCAATAAACTGTATTTTCCCGAGTTTTTTTCAACCGTGAAAGTACAGTAATCCTTGCTGCCACCTTCAGAAACCATCAAAAATGGCTTACCATCCTTTTCAGACAACTCCCATTTTAATTGTGAACTAGTTGCTGAATGCAAAGTTCCATTCTTTTTGTCTTGCGTTAAGAAAATAAGGTTCTCATTAGGCAATAGTTGTATGATAGCACAATCACCATCACCCTTAGCCGTTAATTTGTCCTCCTGGTCTGTTGCAGTGCAATTGCAAGTTATATCAAGATAATAATTCCCAATGATATCTCCCTTTGTGGCAGGTTTATCCACACAGGAAAAGATCAAGCTGGCTATTAAAACATGTATCAGTAATTTTAGTTTTTTCATTGGTATTTGTAGCTTTTTGTGCCTACTTCTTATTAGGGTGTTCGGCTTGTCCCTCTATAACCGTTTACACAAACTACTTTATACTCCCGAAATAGCTAATAGAATATTCAATATTGGCTGTATTCAAGTTACAAATGCAACTTTTGTTTTGCAAATTTAGATAAATAAAATTCATTTGGTGATAAATATTTGTAACTACTCAGGTAGGTAAAACTCAATGGTGTCAATGGCTTTCAATTAAAGTGGAAATGCAATGATATTTACAGAAGTGAGCATTTATAGGTGTTATTCAGAATATAGAATTTATCAACATATTAACATAGTCAGACTTATCAAGGGTTTTGAATACGTGTTGTACCTGAGTAGTTACAAATATTTTAATTTATTTTTGTTTTTTGCCCTACTCGTTTGGCTTTTCGGTGTCGCCCCGTTTTTCAAGTGGTCGCTGGTCTCCACAAATTTTATTTTTTTAACCTAAAATATTTCGCTCAACTCACAATCAACAACATCGCAATTATCATCTCTGTGGTTTTACTGTTTACCACGGCAAAGTTCGCTGGTGCAGTCGTCGAAGTGGTTTTCTACCGTCTACAACTTATTGTACTAGTCAATTTGGTATTTTTCCATAAGCCATAGATTTGTTTAATTTTGTGGCGAAAACTAATACACAATTTCCTAAAAACAAATTTTTAGCACCGAAAATATTTTTTTAAAAGAGCGGATTCTTAACACGATAGAGCAAACCCAGCAAATACAAGGGCTAAGCTAATATTTGCAAACTGTCCTAAAAAAACAAACCCGTCGATAAAAGGTTAACCAGAAGTTGGGCAAAACGTTTGAGCGTGTTTGGTTAGTATGCTCACCAACCAATTAAAATAGTACCCTAATCAAAGCTAAACCCTAAGCCTGTCGTTGGAGCTTCAGGATTTGGAATAGTGTGTACAGTAGGGGGATTTTCTATATTATTTGATTCAGCAATAGGTACAGGGTGTTCCAATATTTCATCCGATGCGGTTTCCGTATCTTCCTCCACAAGTTTTGGTTTTAATATATATGGGTGTTTTTCTGTTATCAAGTCCCGCCCATCATAACTATAATATAGTTGTTCTTCCCCCGTTTCCGATTCTACTATATACTTTTCAATACCACTAAATAGTGAACTTAACTGTTTATTATCGCAGGTAGGTAAGAATATCCTGAGTACCCGCGGATCATAAAACCTAAAATACAATTCTTCCCCATCCTCTGTTTTCACCATCAAAAATTGTCTGAAATGCTTCAACAAATCATCCATGTTTTTTCGGCTACTCAAAAAAACGCCCCACGCATCAGCCCAGCCTTCCTCTAGCCATTGAGCAAATGGTGACTCTTGTTCGTAACTAAAAAGGTATGGAGCAACCTGTCTTAAAACCTCTTCGCTTTTGCCACGATATAAACAAATATGTTTGGGGTTCAGTTCGCGTGCTTTGTCCATGCGGTCGAGCATACGAGCCGCATCGAGCAATACAAAATTAGCAGCGTTAACCATATATTATATAAAATCTACTGGGTAGTTTTTAAACGATAACAATTTCGAATCCACCTTTAAGTTATGTTTCTCCGCTCCTACTATATTAAAATTATCTTTTAAAACTGATTCTTCAATTTTTATCCAAATTCTCTCTAGTTCTGGTTCTTGCCATGAACATATATTTAATCCTTGTATATTTTCATCATATACGATTCCACTTCCCTCATCAGTGAAGCCACACTTTCTGTTTATCCGATTATTTTTAGAATTGATTAGCATATTAAAGAAATGAAAAAAAGCCAACCCTAGACGGGTCTTCAACTTCATCGGGAATATAAATATTGTATTCCCTTCCTATCATCATAAAATTTTTCGCAATTCCTGCTGTAGTTAATCTATCCAAAGCCTCATGCAATGATTGGCTGGAGCGTTCATCATCTGGATGCCACCGATATTCATTCTCCATTCTTATTATCACATGATTATAATCCACTTTTACCCAATCAAGGGAGATGGAGCCAGTTGCGTATCTCCAATCAATATTTGGAATTTTCCATTGAGGTACATCTACATCCTTATTATTGGATGGCAAGCTAGCAACAATTCCTTCATTGATACGAGTTCTAACTTTAAATAGGAACTCATTTAGTACAGAAGGGTTATCTTTTAAAAATTTTTGAATATCGACTTCAATGGTAAAACCAAAGCCACTCATAAAATGATTAAAGTAACCAAGGGCCTTAGGTTTGCCTCTCAACATGGTTTTCTTAGCAATATCTGCCAACATCAAATCCGCTATTAACCTATTCTCTTTTTCATTTCTAGCACAGACCCTCCTTTCACTAATCGAACATCCAAACTGGACAAAACGAGTGGTAAATCTGTCAATTCCAGTAACAACGAGTCTTGTACCGAAGTAACCAACAATATTTAAAATTGAATCTGCCACTACTCTATGCCCTCCTCCTTCAAAGATTCATTCATAAACATTTTCACCCTGTGCGAAACAGTACGCATCATAGTAGAACCTAATTTGTAACCTACTACGCCTGCTGCTGCGGTGCCAATGCCTACGGTTGCAGGGGTTGCCAAAATTGCAAAAGCTGCCCCCATAGCAATGCCCGCACCTTGTTCCAAATCATCCATGTGCTCATCCATGTAATTACGTAGCGACTTGGTTGAAAAACCAAAAATGCCATCATTGTGGAGGTTTGAACGAATTTCTTGTTCCCTTGAAATATTATTATCTGCCATATTTTGTATGAAATTAGAATGCGAATATATTAAGAAAAACAATAATCAACACTAATAAAAAAAATCTTCTGCATCTGCCAGCCAATCAATAACACCAATTCCTGTTACTATAATTTCTTCTATAGCTTTACCATCAGGCCTGTCTCCAAACCATGTTATTACCAATTGCGACCCATCAGAATTTGGATCAATTGGATCAGAGTTTAACCACACTGAATAATAATTGGGCTTTAATCTACTTTTTAATTCAGCTTCAGTGGTCCCTAATTTTATTGCTTTTCTCCTTCCCCAATTACTTGGATAGCAAACTTCTTCAAGTATGCTTTTATTTATATTTTCATTGGGACTCCCCTCAAGCAAACCGCCATAAGTAAATCCCATATAAAACCCTTCTACAGATATTTCTCTTCCATTATTCAGTTTTAATATCATATCACAATTTATTCTAAAGTCCACGGTTTTCGCTAATTTTAATCAACGATTCAGTCCTACTTATTCACAGCAAAGTGCTGGTGCTAAATAGTTTCAGAGTTTCCGTTCAGACACTACTTATCTAAGCGATCAATTACATATTTTTGTATGACGATCCAATCAGACCCTGAAACTGTATTGACCGGTCCATCGTGGAAAATTGTATAATCTGCATGGATACTCCTGGCAAAGTTTCTTACTGAGCTGTTTTTGTAATCAACGGAATTGGTTCCGTCAATGCAGATGGCGATGTCTATTGGCATGAATCTTTTTCTCTACAAATATATAAAGAGCAAATAAGAACTTAATACTGAAACCCAATTGGTTAATTTTCATATTGGCAAATGTAGCTTACTAATTTTTATTCCTTAAGGTTTATTTCAGTATTAATCAATTAGTAACTACTCAGGTATAAAAAAGTAGACAGTTGAAAACTCTTTGAGGAATACTTTGTTTGCCCATTAACTAATGCAGCAAGGGTAGCAAGCATTATAGGAAATAAAACATAGTGATGAGGCCACCCACATGCGGTATAGGTGGCACCCACGGTGTTAACATGCATGTCGCATATTCTTTCTGATGGTTTTCCCATAGTATATATTTAGTGTGTAAAAGTTCGTGGTTGGTGGTGGGATTTGAATTTCTTGTCATTACTTAATTGTTTTTATTAAAATTCTGGGGGGTTGAAGTACACCCACAAGGACGGAATACTTATCTTGTTTCAAATTGACATTTCTTTAATTGAATAACATTTTTGCTATTTTTAATATACACATCAATTCCATAAGTTATTGAATTAATTTCTGGTTGTATTATTATTTTATCATCCTTATTATTTAATAATTTAAAAGCTTTGAAAATTTCCTCTTCATCAAAAGTAATAATACTTATTTTCTTTTCACTGCCTTCCGAATCTAACCATTTAATTTCAATTTTACTAGGAATAGGCTGGCTTTCAATCTTGTCAAATTTATTCAAATTATTCCAATATAATCTTTCTCCATTATAATTTCTCAAGTATAAATACAGAATCCTTTTATCAATTATTGTATTTAGTTGCCAAGAATATTTCTCTTTGTATGCATTAGTCCATTTGACGGCATCATAACTAGTGACATCAATAGGCTTCATTTCATTAGGCTTAAAATCTTCCTTCAATTTTAAATCAATATAATTATCCAGATTTTTGTATATATTAACAAGTTCATTTAATTCTTCTCCTACTAGGCTATATTCTTTTGCCTGCAATGTTGCAACTTCTTTACAAACTCCATTACCCGATAAATAAATACAGATTTTTCCTGTTGGTGCCAATGCGAAAATAATATATTGATAAGTAGCCCTATTGTTGTCAATTGGGCTAATAAATCCTTCTTGAAAATATTTAGTTATTAAAGCTGTGGGCATTTCTCCATCGTATAAATAAACTTTCCTCTCACGCAAAGACAACCATTTATACACAAGCCTATCAGGAATTGGTTTAACTGCATCATTCATTAATTCAAGTCTACCTTCTTGAACCCACCCTTTTCTACAATACAATTCTTGAGGAATTCGAGTTGAAGAATGATCGTTAGAATATAATGTAGCAGAAAGTCCTCTTATAGGAAAATTTTTTGGTGCACATGAGGTTGGAAGCCATTCGAACATATTGTTTTTTTTTATTTTTTTATTTTTTGTTTCACTATTATTATCCATTCTTTCAATGCTATTACAGCAATTAAAAAAAAAAACAGAAATAATATTTAAGACTATAATTTTAAGTGTGCTCATCCTGGGTGTATTTTTCTTGTTCTTATTTTATCTACAAATCTTGGCCCATAAGGTGCAACACCAGCTATTTGACCATTGTACTTCGCTGAAAAATGAAAATATTCCCTTCTTAATTTTTTCAAGTCCTCTACAACTAAAGTTGGATTTGTTGGATTTGCAATAATAGATTTAGAAATACGATAAATAAATTCATCATTCAATACATCTTCTTTTAATGAAACATCTTTATTATTATTAATTTCTACTGTTTCAAATTTATCTGCTCCACAATCCTGATACATTAAGGTAAATGGTATTCTTGCATATTTGTTACTAATACCACCTGAGTTATTCCTTCTTACTTTAATTTCATTCCAAAATGTCAAAGCATTTCTAATTGGTTCATATTTAGTTAAAAAAAGATTTTTACCTTTACCATTATAAACATCTGTTATATCAAACCAACCCTTGTCTATTAAACTTTGTATATCATCTTCAGCATCTTTTTTATCTCCTTCAAACATGAGAACTTTACGGACATTATAAACGACTAATTCTTCAACCACATCATCGTAGTAACTACCCCCAATATCAGAGTGTACCCCTGGCAAAGTAATTTCTTTACCAGTCACACCTTCCCCCATAGTTGTCAGTGCAAAGTTTTTTCGGTGTTCATCTTTTGCTGCGATATGATATACCTTTTTAACCTCACCAAGTTTCAAAGAATCTAAACCTAGAGTTGCTACATTGCTTTTTTGACCAATTGTTCCATCAGTATTATAGGCAGAAACTGTATCGAATAGCCCAACAAAAGTGAACTTAATATCTTGTATTCTATATTTTGACAACTTTGTTTTCAACTTTAAAGTATAATCAAAATTTTCACGATCATTAAAACCGTTTATGATAATATGTATAAAATGTCTTGCCGCTGCTGCTCCTCTGCTAAATCCATAAACCGTAAACTCTATATCAATCGTATCTTCTAGTGGATCAGGAAATATACGTGTTATTGTATTTATAATCAATTTTCTTGCTTTTTGGGCTTTGTCTTTTATACCGGTATCACCAGCCCCAAAAGCACCTCCTAGCGTTTCATCCTCTGCTCCCTTACCTTTGACAGAAGCTGTACCTATACCTTCGATATATAAAATCGAAGAAAATTCCTTACCTTCTTTAATATTTCTTTCTTTAAAAAAATTAAATAAATGATAAATATTGGTATAGTAATTTTCATAAGAGCTGCTTTCAAAATCTGTATTTTTCCCATACTCGATTATCTTCTCTTTATCTTCGCTGCTACAAATTATATTAGCGTAATCGAGTTGGGCTATCCGCACGGCAGCTTTAGTCAAAGCTTTATTAGTATCAGTTTGAGCCGAATGAAAAGCCGCATCATATTTTTCTGAAACTTCGCTGCTAAACACATTTTCTTTCATCGCTTTATCTGCTGCAATTCTTGTATCAGTATTATAATAATTGTTCCCTGTTCCATCAAAAAAGATATCAAAGTAAAATGTATATTTTTTTGTTTCACTTTTCGACCCCTTATCTTTTTCAGGGTCTTTACATTGTACACTACAATTCGGTTTACCTCCACCCATAATGAATCAATTAAATTTCAATTAATATTAATTTCTCTCGATCACTTGCCAAACGAAAAAACAAACTTTCTACTCTTATTTCTTCACCCAAATTTACATTTTTCAATTCATTAACAGTTTTAGATTAAAGCGAATTAAATAATTTACAAATTTTGACAATGAATCAGTTTCTGTCATATTTATTGTTTGCCCATATTCAGCAATGGTTCTTATGGATGCGTATTTTTCGCTATAACTTTCATTACTCATCCAATTTGGATATTCAGCAATCATTTCAACAGTGAGATTATTTAAAAATTGTTTAAACATTTCATTCCCTATAGCATTAAATTGAGTTGTTTTAATGATCATATAATCTCATTAATGTACTTTACCGCAACCTGGGCATTTCTTACCTGTATATACGAAACTTTTTCCCTTTTTTGAAGCCTCTTTCATCGCAATCACCTGAGCCATGGGGGCTTGAAGTTTAGCAGGCAAGGTCTTAAATACTTGAAGCAACACATTCAACGGCATACCAGCCATGCCACCTGCACCACTGCCGCCTCCGGTTTCACCAATAAGTACGGTAGGCAGACCCAGAGTAATCATGCCCCCATGGACACACTGGTCGCCCATGCGGGCAGCAGGTTTACCGCCAAAAAACACACCCGTACTTCCCAATATAATGGTATCGGGCGGACCAACGCATACACACATATCGCCCATTACTGCTGCGGGCATACCTCCTATTAATACCGTGGGGCAACCCGGCCCTGTAATAGGGCCACCCACATGGGGGATTGGCGGCAAACCCGGTGTTACCATCGGGCATACATGCATATCGCCTATTCTTGCTGCTGGTTTTCCCATTGTATATTATATATAAAAATTCTAATTTTCCATCATTAATGCTCTGCCTGCTTTTTTAATTTGTGCCCATGCAGATATATTAAAACAAAAGCCTGTTAAGGCCATTACACCTCCTATAATAGCTGTTTCAGGATACTCAGATCTAGCGGCAACGCCCGAGGCTATTCCTCCCAATATAGTAAGCGTTATACCCAACAGTGCGTGGTTTCCTGCCTTTATCAAGTGTTTGCCAGCAAGATAGGAGTTCGCATTTATCTGATTGGGAATGGATGTGTTTTTATAGGGTATTGCAGCAAGGTGTTGCGTAGGCGTATCTTTTATATAATTATATAATTTTACTTCATACTTTTTCTGATATAAAAAACTATTGCCCGTTAATCTGCTTTCATTATTTATAGTTATATGTTTATAGTTAAATAAATGATAATTATTTGCATTTTGAGAAATGCAAGTATTATACAATGTTAAAACAAATAGGAAGGGTAATATATATTTCATGTCTCTTAATATGATATTATAATTCTAGATATAAAGATAGGTTATTCATAAATATAAAACAGTTATGTAATCAAGACACAAACAACAACGTTAGTGGTTAGTGAAAACACACAACCACAGGCATCTTGGTTTTCATTGTGTCTTGACATCATATATGCCTAATATAATAATTTTTACTCATAGTGTATGCTATTTCTTAAGAAACTTACCAAAGGTATCTTCTACAAAGCATGAAAATTGTTGGCTGAAAGATTCTTTTTCCTTTGCAATTAAATTATTCAATTCATTCACTTTATAATTTTTCCCCATGTCGAAATGTACTGGATCATAGTTATTGCTAAAATCGCCTCCCCATCTAAATCCTAAATCTTTGGCTAGTTTTGGAATTCCAGTATCAAGCCATTCTTGTCTAGCTGTATTTTTTTTCCATGTTTGACTACCTTTTTTTAAATTAATATCAATAGCAACGCCATGATTGTGTAATGATTTACCAGGTTTAGCAGGCGTAACAGCTCCTCCTGTTTTGATAAGTTTTTTTTGGTCTTCTATTGATCTAGTGCCACTAGTCACAATTACATTATATCCTGCTTTTTCTATTTCGTTAATCAAGCCATTAAAACTATTTCTTGCTGAACAGATTAGCGACGCAATTTTTTGTTCGTTTGAATTATTCATTTTTGTAAAAAGCTAATTTATGTCAAAAAAATTATTTATTTATTATCACTCTATAAGTATTAAAGGCTACCGATCGAGAGCTGAGCTTTACAATCAGGTCTTGTTTAATAGCATCCCAATCTTCATCGGTATACGATTGGTAATTGGCAGGCGTAACATATATATCAATGGTACGCATCAGCCCTTCTTTGGTCATGGAACCAATGGCCACACCTTTCTTTACTTCTATGTGAGCTGCCCGTTCTCCAAGTTCAAATATACAGGTAGACTTTATATCCTCTATGGTAACAATTCTTCCCCGTGTCATCAAAGCACTTTTATACGCATTCAATACTTCATTTCCCTGCAAACGGTCTCTGCCACCAATGGTACTTGTCATAAACATGAGAGAACTTCCTTGCAGGTCAGACCCTTCATACTGGCTCAGTTTGCCACCCATTCTTATATTATTTGCTTGCACCCCATTGGTGGTCCAATATTCTACAAATATACTTTCACCAGGGTTGCGAGGTTTTATCATTACATAAGCGGGCATCGATTGTGAGTTTCCATAACCCTGCCTGGTTTTTACATCAACAAGCGAAATGCGTTGGTTTAAGTCTTTAATCATAGATGCATTAAAGTCCTGCCCCATAGCTGCAAATGATGCACTTTCATCTCTCAACAATTCTAAAAGATAGGATAAGTATTCTGAAGCGTTTCGGGTATCGAATCGCTCTACACCGCCTTCACGCAAACTAAAAGTTCCTAATTTTTGCTCTTCGGTATCACTGGTTTCTGCTTGGTCGAACAACGAATTGGTATAAGAAACACCATCCGTTCCTGCCACGGAACGCACTGCCAAGAAATGCTCTGGCGTGGGTAGCGGAACTATATTAATAAAATTTTGTAATTGGTAACGTATCTCGTTCAAATGCCTATTGATAACAGGAAAACAATTGGGAGATATAAAAACATCCTCCAGTATTTCATCGCTACATATAGGTGGGAATGTAATTTTAAACCATAGCAAAGGTGTGTTTAATTGCTCCAGTTCTTCTTCCATCAATACCCGTTTAAATTCATCGGGATAATTGCATTTTTGGTCTTCCAATTTGGTCCATTTATCTGCTTGTTCAGTAAAGGTAATAAATCGTTTGGAATATATATTGGTGGCATCTTTTTCAACCATCCGCAGCGGGTCAAATTCTTCTATAATACCAGGCGATTCTGTTTCATGGTCTTGGAAATCGTTAATGGTGTTTATATGATTATTGTTAAGATACCAACGCGTATGTTGAATATCTTTATACAATTCAAATTTCTCTGTTTGATTTTTCCAATCAATAAAAAACGACATCTCATCCAAACTATCAATTTTCTCGTCGGTTTCCAATGCAATCCAAACGGTGTGTGGATTGAAACGTGCTCCATGCCTGGCTTTTAAAAAATACTCTTTGCTATTCACTTCCGAAATTAGAAATAGATTCGTGCCGGTTGCTATATATTTAATAGCTGCGTCAAAAAGCTTTACCTTGCGGGTGGGCGAGAAAAACAAATCAAGATTGGAGTCCTCATTGCCATTTACTTTAGAAGGAATTTTCTTTTGAAAATAGACCTGTGTATTAGGCTTAATCATGGCTACAGGCTCATACGAACGAGCATGAATAATAGCATGCGATGGGCGGGCACCTGTATATGAATCGGGAGTTAGAAGTTTTGCAAGCCGCTGTAATCCCCTGGTTTGCGATGAGGCAATTTCGTTAGATATTTTATTTACCTCGGTGGCACAAGCTTCAATTAGCAGTTTCACCACGGGGTCAAAAGAATCTATATCCGTATCTGTATAACCCCAAAAAGCGGCTGCACTTTTCAGCATGCGGCTTTTGATGCCTTCTTTGGTGGTTACCACTGGTGGGTTATTAGTTTTTGTAGCACTCATAATGCAGATATCAATTAATCAGAATAAGAAATAGGGCTTAAGAAAAGATTTTTTGAAAAATAATAAGGCTGATTGGTGGTAGTGAGCTTCCCGGAAATATTTATTGCCAGTCGCTGTTTAAGTCGCTTTCCATCCCATACCCCAAGATCCAGTTCCTCTTCCCCAATATCTAAATCGACCCTCGGATCTAAGAGTCTTTTTTCGTGTCTTTCAACAGCCGCTTGCATTGATTTCTGAACGCGTTCTTTCCACATATTGGGGTTATATATTAATTCAAAATCGAGGTCCCATAATTCGCATCCAAAAGAAGAATCGAAACGACATTCACCAAAGGCAGTAATCAAAATTAGAAAGAGGTTTTGTGCAATGGAATATTCAAGATCGCAGGTGGTGAGTTCCCTCTTTGCTAATAAGTCTGCAAAATTCAATGGTAGTTTCAGGTAACAATGTTCCATATTAGTTCAATTGAATAATTCCTGCTTTCATTGTGGCCATTGCACCGCCATTTAATTCTAATTGGGCACCACCTTTCACACTGGTTTTAGCTGAACCTTCTATTTTAACTTCCACAGCTTTGGCTTCTATTGCCTGCGTTGCTTCAATGGTAGTTTTCAGTGATTTCATTTTCAGGTTTTGCATCACTTCCACTTTCTTGTTCTTGGCTTTCACCGTAATATTTTCGTTCGCTCCAATTTGAATATTTTTGGTAGCTTGTATTTTTATTTCTTCGCCGTGTATATGTATATTTTTGGCGGAAATATCCATTTCAGTTTTGGCTTTTATTTTAATCTTTCCTCCTTCTTCCATCGTAATAAGAATTTCATTGGTGCCATCCTTATTAATAATATGTATTTTCTCTTTCCCTCCTTCATCATCAAAAGTTATGGAATTGCCACTCTTGGTTTTGATTCCTTTTTTATAATTCTGTTTATGATATAATTCTGATTTGGCTTTACCTTGATAAAGTGCCCCCATCACAAAGGGTAAATCGGGGTCGTTCTGTTCAAATCCTACCAAGACATCTTCGTTAAGTTCGGGAATAAAATAAAATCCTTTTTTATTGCCACCGTGCGGGGTAACCATACGCAGCCAAGGGGTAGTTTCGGAGCCAGATTGCCATGGAAACTGTACTTGTATTCTCCCCATACTTTCGGGGTCGTCATTCTTTTTTACGATAGCCGTTTGAGGTTCCGCAACAGGTTTTCCTACTAGAATTTCGGGCGGTGCACTTAGTGTGGAAGGAATGGCACTAAAATGATTAGAGTAATTGCCGAGCCCATCGGTTGAGTGCACAACAGAAGTAACTATAAATTTGCCAATATCTTCTTTTGAATAATCATCTCCGCTATAGGTAGTCGCAGAGACTGCAATCACCTTCCCTAAAAAAACTGCGGGGTCGTCGCTACTACCATTCAAATATACCAAATTTGAGGCTGCTGCGGTTCGTTTGGTTTTTGCAACTAGGTCTAAATCGCCCTTATTTTTGGTGGAAACGGGAACCAATGAATTGGGACTACTTGAGAATAATTTATTGGATGCATCGAATGCCGTTTTTCCCAGTTGACTAAGACCGGAAACATTTGCTTGATCGGAAGAACTATGATAGTTTTGATAGGCCATATAGTCATGGGCTACAAATGAAAATTTCAGTGGTAGTGTACGAAGAGAAAATGTGTATTCTGTAATATCACGGTTATAATGAATTTGCACTTCAGGCCCAGTTGGATGGTTCCCGAAAACCAAATTCTCTCCATCATAATAATACCATTCTCCTTGTTCGGCAGCTATCCTTCTAATAAACTCATGATTTGTTTCTTTATATTGAACTAGGTAAGGAATTGTTTTCGTGTTTTTTGGATTTGATTTTAAACCAAATCCGCCATCCTGTATTGGTTGTAATATTATTTTTGAAATTTGGCCAAGATTTTTTTCTTGAAATGAAAGACATTGTGGTGCTGAATCTAATAAAATAGTGGGACTATATCCTTTAAATATGATATATGTTTTATCGACATCGCCTTTTAAAAAATCTATTTGGGTAATGATGCCTTTGAACTTTGAAGTATGCATCTGCTTGTCCTCCGCAAGTTGCGAAAGCGTAAATACTATCCCCTTCCCAAGGTGATCCTGCGTCGACTGAAAAATGGCTACACCTTTTTTCTCTAATATGTCAGCGGGGAAACGTAACTCAAATGAATGATGGTTATTAATACTTTGTTCAATGCGTAAATGAGAAAAAGTAGTTATTTCCTTTCCCGTCAATGAAATTTTAACATTAATTTGTTGACCCACTTTGATATTTTTATAAATAAAAAACCACAAAGATGCCGACAATGCGAAACAAACTTTGTGGTTTTATATGCGTTGTTTTATTTTAAACTTTATCTGGCCATTCGTTAACGTGAGTGGCATTACCAATACTAATCTCTCTAGCAGAAAGAACAAAAAGAATATGCATAGGTTGGTTGCCTACCGAATCTAAAGATTCAGAGTACTGAATAACATAAGCATCTGTAAAATTTAGAATTTTCATGGACGCACGATCTTCATCTCGTTTGTAGAAAGTGACCTTGCCTTTTTGAGGTTTGTGCTTGCTATTGAGCATTGATTCAATAACTGTGGTGTCCTCGGTCGATTCAATTTCAAATTGAATAGTTCCACCATAAACCCCCGATGAAGGACGGCCTTTGGCATCTACATCGCGACGGAAAGAGTAGCTGGCATGAAGTATATCGTACTTTTTACCTGCAAATTCGAGTTCTGCTTTAAATGACATAATTTTTAATTTGTTTTATTGTTATTATTGTTGATTATATGAAGATTTCCATTCTGCTGAATTAGGATCATCACCTTTTTGACCGTCCAATTTTACCATAAAACTCTTAGCAGGAAAATAGGGTGTAATATGTAGGTCGAGATGTATTTTATCTTTTTGATTTTCATCACGTTCAAGACGCAGAATACTGAATTTTTCTATTAGGTTATCTGCTCCTTTAATGGTATCCAAAAATTTCACAATTTGTCTACGTAAATCTTCTTCAGTTTTAACAGTCCAATTTTCAAAAGCACGACGATTTAAAAAATCAACCAATACTTTAGTTATATAATCAAAAACCCTAACAACTGAATAGGTTTGTAATCCCAAATTATCACCATTAAAAAGTGTTTTGGCAGAGAATGCCATTACTTTTCCGTATTCATTCACCATTGGAACCAAACCAAGTTTTTCGAGACTAGCAATTTCACTTTTTCTGAGGTCAAATTTCACTGCATCTACCGAGTTCATGCCACCATGTTTCTTACCTGCAGTAACCTGACTCATTAAGGTAGTATATAATTTACCTGCCAATGCTGCTGATGGAGGAACCATTACATCTTCTTCCTCACCCACTTCACTATTTTTACCTCTACCAACTAACCAGTTACAAGCCATCATCACATTCGAACGATATATATCTCCGCCAGTAAGATTAGCTGATTCGAAAAGATCCATAACATCATCGGGTTCATCCAAATTTAAAAAATCGGTTACAAGCATTACTTTGTTTTCGTGAGCCACTTTGGCCCATGCTTCCACTACTTTATTTGACCCAAGATAACCTGGCATAACCATTATGGAATAATTATCTCTCAAATCAAGTCTATCATAATTAGACTTCAATTCATCGGCTATATAATCCATGAAACGGGTATTGTCTAAGTCCTTTATCTGATCAAGCTCCGCATTGATTATAGTAATATTTTTCAGCTTGTCTCTATCCGTATTTTGATAAAACAAGGAAACGCTGCGATAATTGGTTTCCAATTCAGCAGTTGCATCTAAAGCATTCTTTAAATTCTTTTTTAATAAATGAGAGGATTGTTCTGCTTTTTTACCACAATTTTCAATCATGGAACCCATATCCTGATTATCTTGAAGCAACTGAATCCAAAGCATTACTTTCTTTTTCAATTCAGCCCGATCATTCTTCTTATCAGCTTCCGATAGAAAAATCTTTTTACGAGCTTTACGCTCTGGGTTTAAATTTTCAACTCCATCAATGGCAGATTCGATAAAATCGAAACCTCCAAATTTGGTTAAGGTATTTATTGATAACTCAAGAACATCGGTTGGTGAATCAAATTTTTCGAGTTCTAACTCTCTGGTTTCGTGCGATTGGCTATTTTCTAGTTCTGACATGATTTTTCTTTATTTAATTTATTTAATAAATGTAATATATAATTTAACTATTGATCTAGCTCTTGTGCTAAAGCCATTAAAGCATCAGTGAACGCTTTTCTGGTTTCATCATTTTCAAGAACACCCTTCATCAATTTGTTGGTATTTAAGGCTTTTTTTATCTTTTGATATTGATCTTGCTGAACAGAAAGATCGTTTAGATATTTGCTTTGTTGGGTAATTCCTTTAGACCCAAAATCTCCCACATTTGTAAACCGTAAAGTTTCACTTATAGATGCTCCACTTTCTGATTCAAAATCACATTTTACCTCAGGCTTAAAATGATCGAAAACATCTTCAACAGTTTTCAAATCATAAACCGCCTTAGGTTTAGGTGGAGCATCTGATGTTAATTTTTGCACAAACAGGGTGCGGTTCATTGCAATGTCTGCAATACCTTCTGAGGCATCTTGCTTTACCTCTTGTCCTCCAATTCCGTATTCCATATTATTTTTGTTTTGTTTTAATTTTTGTTTAGGAAATAAGTTCTCTTTTTTTGAAAACACAAATCTAAGGTTTCCAAATTTGAATTTCCAAACATTATTTATAAATTTAAGAAATTTTCCAACTGGTTTCATTTTGTTCATTGATATCCAAGTGAATAAAACTTCCTTTATGAACCTCACCCGAGATAATTAACTTGGAAATTGGCCTCCGTATATGATTTCTGATGACACCGTTTACCTGCCGTGCTCCGTATTTGGGAGTGAAATCGGTTAAAGCTATAACTTTTTTTGCCTCTTCTGTTAAAGTCAATGTTATACCTTGCTTCGTTAAAGTATCGAGCAATCCTTTCAAATGTATATCTAATATTTTAACTACGTTTTCTTCACTTATCGGGGCAAATGGAACTATCTCTGTTAGTCGAGCCAAAAACTCGGGTTTAAAATGTCTAGTCATAATTTCCATAAGTTCCGATGATTTTGGAATAATCCCTTCACCGAATTGTTGTATAATATGTTCACTCCCAATATTTGAAGTAAACAAAATAAGAGCATTTGAAAAATCACCTTCCTTGCCCAAGCGGTCATGCATGTTGCCCTCATCCAATATCTGTAGAAAGATATCGAATACTGACGGATGGGCTTTCTCAATCTCGTCGAACAAAACAACTGCATAGGGATTTTCTCTAATTTTATTTACTAGCATACCTCCTTCCTCATAACCTACATAGCCTGGAGGAGCACCATATAATAATGCTGCCGAATGTTCTTCCTTAAATTCCGACATATCAAAACGAATAATTGCTTTTTCATCGTTGAACAAAAAATCAGCAATAGATTTTGCAACTTCAGTTTTACCAGTACCTGTTGGACCTAATAAGAAGAAAGACCCAATAGGCTGCCCCGGCTTGTTCAAACCAGAACGAGATTCAAGAATTGCATCTGAAAGAGCTTTGAGTGCATGATCCTGCCCTACAACTCGTTTTTTTAGGAATGAATCCATATTCATTAATTTTTCTTTTTCCTGCGATTGGATTTTCCCTAACGGGATTCCCGATTTATAAGATACAACTGCTGCAATATCCGCTTTGTCTACATGCTCTTTTTTTACATCCGATAGCACATTGAGCTTTTCAATCATATCTATCATATAATTATATATTGCTTCTGGAAGTTCCAGTTTGGCGATATCTGTTTCATCATTTAATTGCCCCAACAAAATAGGGCTAATTTTATTTTTGATTACTCTTATAAGCCAAAGATATTCACGAACACGGTCGGTCTCAAAATCATATTCAGCTGTATGAATTCGATCTAGTTCTGTTTTTACGGACTCAAGCTCCGCTTTTGAAGTATCGCCCATCATTTTGATAGAAGCCATAGTTCTGTCCAATAAATCAATTGCAGCATCGGGCAAACGGCGATCTTTTATATATCTCTTTGCGAGTTTCACACATTCATCCACGGTACCTGTTTCTATTTTAAGTTGATGATGGTTTTCGTATACACTTACTAAGCCGTTAACCATTTTTACAGCCGATTCAATATCTGGCTCATCTACTTTTAAAGGTTCGAAACGCCTGTTGAATGCTGCATCTGTTTCTATATACTTTCTATATTCCTCGTTGGTGGTAGCTCCGATAATTGTTAGTTCTCCCCTAGCTAATTCAGGCTTGAGCAAATTTGCTGCACTAGAGCCGACTGGCCCTTTAGGGTCTAACAAAACATGCAACTCATCTATAAATAATATAGCTTTATCGAATTGTTTGATCTCCTTGATAATACTTTTCAAACGGTCTTCTACTTCTCCTTTATATGAAGCACCTGCTATGAGAGAACCCAAATCGAGTTCGAATAATTGTGCATTGATTAACAATGCTGGAACCCTCCCATTAATTATATCTACTGCAAAGCCATCAACCAAGGCTGTTTTTCCAACTCCTGGCTCACCTATTATAATAACATTGGGCTTAGATCTTCTGCCCAAAATTTCGAGCATCATTCTAATTTCACGGTCACGACCAACAATTGGGTCTATTTTCCCTTCACGGGCTTTTGAAGTTTTATCAATACAATATTTGGTAAGAGCCGCTCCTGATTTCCCCGTTTTAGCCGTGCCTTTTTCTGCACCATTACTATCATTATCAGAAGTCATTGTCTGTTGCAGCGACAAATCCTGAAGGTAGATATCATATATTTCTTTTTCTTTAAGCGGAAATGTTTTTAGTTGTTCTGCCGAATAACCAACCCCTGCTTTACACAATGCTGCAAGAACACATATTGGGGTAATTTCATCCAATCCGAGTTTGATACGAATATGGTCACTTTCTTCAATTACATTTCTAACTTTATCATCCGCTGCTGGCAATTCAGGAACCTTACCAACCTTAGGATAATCCTCAATTCTAACCTCGGCCCAATCGGCCATATAATGCACATCCTTATCCAAAGAATTTAAAAACGCAACAGCTCCAATATCTTTATGCAGCAATGCTTTTAATAAATGTGAAGGAGAAAAGGTTTCATTAGAAAACTCTTTGGCTGTGGCCTGAGCAATTTCAATTGCCCTTTTCAGTGAATCATTAAAGTTTAGAATATTCATATTTTATTTTAACGGTTATATATTAAATCGCCTGGTGATTTGGAAAGTATTTTATTGATTGTAATCCAAGAGATGGC
>Ga0163151_10003954_pt1 | contig 20584 bp, 16 predicted proteins | sample OliLakLV19MP5IB2_FD_145596 | JGI IMG/M metagenome (GOLD analysis project Ga0163151, IMG submission 145596) | Freshwater microbial mat bacterial communities from Lake Vanda, McMurdo Dry Valleys, Antarctica - Oligotrophic Lake LV.19.MP5.IB-2 | ecosystem: Environmental > Aquatic > Freshwater >... | reverse complement strand
CCCCTGCTGCAATGCATGGAGCGTCAAAGACGCTCATATATTGCAGCGATGCCCTGCCCGCCGCCGATGCACATGGTCACCAGCGCGTACTTGCCGCCGATTCGCTGCAGTTCGTAGAGAGCCTTGACCGAAATCAGGCAGCCGGTGGCGCCGACGGGATGGCCCAGCGCGACCGCGCCGCCATTGGGATTCACCTTCTTCGAATCGAAGCCGAGATCCTTCGCGACCGCGCAGGCCTGCGCGGCAAACGCTTCGTTCGACTCGATCACATCCATGTCGGAGACCTTGAGGCCGGCCCTCTTCATGGCGATCTGCACCGCCGGGATTGGGCCGAGGCCCATCAGCGTGGGCTCGACGCCGGCGTGGCCGTAGGCAACCAGGCGCGCCATCGGCTTCAGGCCTTTTTTCTCAGCGGCTTTGCGCTCCATCAGCACCACGGCAGCGGCGCCATCGTTGATGCCCGAGGCATTGCCCGCCGTGACGCTGCCATCCTTCTTGAATACGGTCTTGAGCTTGGCGAGATTCTCGAGCGTGACGTCGGTGCGCACATGTTCGTCGGTATCGAACAGCTTCGTTCCCTTGCGGTCCTTGATCTCGATCGACAGGATCTGGTCCTTGAAGTAACCTTTGGCAATCGCATTCGCCGCGCGCCTGTGGCTCTCGACGGAGAACTCGTCCTGCACTTCGCGGCTGATGCTGTATTTGGCCGCCACGTTTTCCGCAGTAACACCCATGTGGCTCGCATCGAACGGATCGGAAAGGGCACCGAGCATCGAATCCATCACTACTTGGTCGCCCATCTTGGAGCCCCAGCGCGCGCTCGGCAGCCAGTAGTTGGCGCGGCTCATCGACTCCGCGCCGCCCGCTACGGCCACATCGGCATCACCCAGTGCGATGATTTGCGACGCGGTGACGATGGCCTGCAGGCCGCTGCCGCAAAGGCGATTCAGGGTCAGCGCCGGCACTTCCTTCGGGATGCCGCCGTTGACTGCGGCAACGCGCGACAGGTACATGTCCTTCGGTTCGGTATGGATCACGTTGCCGAACACGACATGGCCGACTTCGCCGGGAGCGACCTTTGCCCGCGACAGTGCCTCGCGCACGCAGCGCGCGGCCAGGTCGGTCGGCGCGAAATCCTTCAGCGCGCCGCCGAAATCACCGACAGCGGTGCGCACACCCGAGATCACTACCACTTCACGTCCGTTGCTCATTTCCCCAATCTCCATACGGTACTCATTATCAAGTCAAATGCAACTCTTACCGCAGAGGACGCGGAGGACGCAGAGGAGAATCCGCAGAGAGATAAATATGACCTATGACGTTCATGGCTGTGAATTGCCTTCTCCGTCAAATCGCATCGCCTACTGGATCTGCCGCCGCATTGATCAATTCAAATATCTTCTCGTTTCCTCTGCGAGATTTCCTTTGCGTCCTCCGCGTCCTCTGCGGTGAGCGCTGGTCCTATTCACGTTCGATCGCGAGGGCGACGCCCATGCCGCCGCCGATGCACAGCGAGGTCAGACCTTTTTTCGCGTCGCGCTTGATCATTTCGTGAAGCAGCGTGACCAGGATGCGGCAGCCCGATGCGCCGATCGGGTGGCCGATCGCGATGGCGCCGCCGTTCACGTTGACCTTCGAGGTATCCCAGCCCATGTCGCGGTTCACGGCAATCGCCTGTGCCGCGAAGGCTTCGTTGATTTCCAGGAGGTCAAGGTCCTTCGGCGTCCAGCCGGCCTTCTTCAGGCACAGCTTCGAGGCGGGGATCGGACCGATGCCCATTATGCTCGGGTCCACGCCGGCCGAGGAATAGGCCTTGATGCGCGCCAGCGGCTTGAGCCCGAGTTCCTTCGCCCGGCTCGCCGTCATCATCATCACCGCCGCTGCACCGTCGTTAAGTCCCGAGGCGTTGCCTGCCGTCACCGTGCCGCTCTTGTCGAATGCGGGCTTCAGCGCGGCCAGCGATTCCACCGTCGTGCCGTGACGCACGTATTCGTCGCTGTCGAACACCACGTCGCCCTTGCGGGTCTGGATCGTGATCGGCGCGATCTCGTCCTTGAAGCGCGCAGCTTTTTGCGCGGCTTCGGCTTTTTGCTGCGAAGCGGCGGCGAATTCGTCCTGTTCCTGGCGGGTCACACCAAACTTCTTCGCGACATTCTCGGCCGTCACGCCCATGTGGTATTGGTTATATACGTCCCACAGACCGTCGACGATCATGGTGTCGATCAGCTTGCCGTCCATCATGCGCAGGCCGTCGCGTGCGCCGTTCAGCACATGCGGCGCCAGGCTCATGCTTTCCTGGCCGCCCGCGATCACGATGTCGGCATCGCCCGCCCTGATCGCCTGCGCGGCAAGGTGCGTGGCCTTGAGTCCGGAGCCGCACACCTTGTTGATGGTCATCGCGGGGACCATGTCGGGCAGGCCGCTGCGGATCGAAGCCTGGCGTGCGGGGTTCTGGCCCACTCCGGCGGTGAGCACCTGGCCCATGATCACTTCGCTTACCAGGTCCGGCTTCACACCGGTTTTCTGCAATAGCGCGGTTATGACCCTGGCGCCGAGATCGGCTGCCGGAATTTTCGCGATCGTGCCGCCGAATTTACCGACTGCGGTACGCAGCGCGGCGACAATAACTACGTCATCCATCCGAGAAATCTCCTCACGCGGGAACCATCTGAACAGCAACACCGCCGGCGAATGTCTTGAGCATTCTCATGACGGGTGGAAAGGAGGCGGCAGTTTACGCCCGGGTTTTGCGGCTTGTCGAGAACAATGTTGCGATGCAGTTACGGCCTGCGGACCAGTCGGAGACGGGCTCGCGATTCATTCATTTTCTTCGAAAAAGCGGTGAATCTGGCGGCGCGGCCGTGACTCGTTAGCGGTACGCCCGTTTGCGGGAACGGCCGCCAAAGCGCCGCAATCGAAGCCGATCACGATGGCACGATTCTCAACCCTGCTTACGTTCGAACCGGATGATCTGGCGGCGCGGCCGTGACTCGTTAGCGGTACGCCCGTTTGCGGGAACGGCCGCCAAAGCGCCGCAATCGAAGCCGATCACGATGGCACGATTCTCAACCCTGCTTACGTTCGAACCGGATGATCTGGCGGCGCTGTTTTTTTGTGGGGCGGCCCCCCGGAAACGGGTTGGACTGATTCTCCGCCTTGATCGTTGCCGCCACCTGCTCGCGGGCCTTGCGGCTCTCGGGTGACTCCTCGTAGAGTTTCGCGGCCTCCGGTGCTGGTCCCCGCCGCTCGCTCATCGCAAGTACGGTGATTTCCAAAACGTAAGTGCCATTGCCGATGACAAGCGTATCGCCGCGCTTGAGCGCTTTAGCCGGTTTCACCCGCTCGCCGTTGACCTGCACCTTGCCGCCTTCGACCGCCTCGGCCGATAGGCCCCGGGTTTTATAGAACCGGGCGGCCCATAACCACTTGTCGATGCGAACGCGGGGGGCTTCGGATTCGCTCATGGACAAAAGGTGTCCCCGTCTCCGTGGATCGGCGTCTCGTTCGTGAATGCCGTGAATGTCGTGAGTGTCGACAGATCACCTGAAGCATTTACGACATTCACGATATTCACAGCCGTCGCGGCACTTCAGTGCTTCGTCGGCGGTGCGCGCGTAATGTGGTCCGCCGCGAACACCTGCTCCGCATCCACCGCGTCGAAGGAGTAGTGCCGGCCGCAGAACTCGCAATCCACCTCCACCGATTTCTGTTCCTCGATGATGGACCGGACTTCGTCGTGGCCGAGCATGCGCAGCATCGAGGTGACGCGCTCGCGGGAGCAGGAGCAGCGGAATGCAACCGGGCGGGATTCAAACACGCGCACGTCCTCCTGATGGTACAGCCTTCGGATGATCTCCGTTGCCGGCAGAGAAAGCAGTTCTTCCGAACTGATGGTACCGCCAAGCTGGATGGCGCGATTCCACGCATCGGCATCCGTCGTCGGCGCTGCGGGCAGCTTTTGCAGCAACAGGCCCCCTGCCTGTGTCGAGTCCGACGCAAGCCACAGCCGCGTTTCGAGCTGCTCGGATTGCGCCATGTAATGCTCGAGGACTTCCGCGATGCTGTCGCCTTCCATGGCGACGATGCCCTGGTAGGTCTGCTTGCCGCTCTCGGGCACAATGGAAATGACGAAGCGGCCGCTTCCCAGCAGAGCCTTCACATTGCCGGCCGGCAGATCGCCTTCCCATTTCGCGGTGGCGCGCAGCGTGTGCTGGCTGGTGGCTTCGACGACCAGCAGTTGCACGGGCCCGCTGCCCTGCATCTGCATGATCAGCGAACCTTCGAACTTCAGAGTGGCGGACAGCAGTGCGGCAGCAGCCATCATCTCGCCGAGCAGCTTTTCCAGGGGCGCGGGGTACTCGCGCCGTTCCAGCACTGCACGCCAGGTTGCATCGAGGTGCACGATCTCGCCGCGAACGGGGGTGCTCTCCAGCAAGAACCTGCGCAGGGAATCGCTCATTTCCCGACCTCGGGAATCTGCCGGTAGAGGCGAAAGCGTTCCTGCTTGTCCCCGGGGCGCCGGCCCTGCCACACCATTTTCCAGGGCGGGCCGAGTTCGCCGGGAGTCTTCCAGTTGTCCTGGGTTATCAGCAGGTCGCAATCGGGCCGCGGGCCGTTTTTCTCAAGACGTTCCGTGGTGATATTGCCGAAGTAGTAGAGCATCGCGCGCTGCGGTTCGCCCAGCGACTGGCTGTAGATGCAGCCGTGTTTCTGCGGCAGCGCGGCGGTGAGTTGCGCCACCATTGTCCTGTAGGTTTTGCCCGTGTCGATATAGTTCACCAGAAGCAGGCCGATCAACGCCCAGATGGTGGTGACCCCGGCCGCCCAGATCGCCACCGGCCGCTCAGCGGAGCGCTTGATATTGAACAGCAGCACGAAGCAGGCAGCGGTGATCAGTACCGCGACGATGACAGCGAGCGGATGCGCGCCTGAAAAATAGTCCGGCTGCAGCTTCATCATGTGCTTCCACAACCGGGTCGGCACCCCGAAATCGATGGCCATCCAGTAGAACCAGCCTACCAGCGTAAAAAACGTGAACAGCATGATCGCGAACCAGTAGTAGGCATTCAAGGCGCCGCGCGGCAGCTTTTCCAGGCTCATGGTGGCGAGCAGAGACAGCGGCAGCAGCAGCGGCAGGCCGTAAATTTCACGGCCTTCACCCAGCGCGCTTATAAACAGTAAAAAGACGATGAAGGCGGCCAGCGGCAGTACGATGCCGGGTTTTCTCAGGCCGGCGCGTCCCTCGGACCACAGCGACCACAGGGCAAAGGGGAGCGCGGGCCAGGCGAACCAGGGCAGGTTACGCAGGTGATAGAAGGTTTCGTCCTCCGGCCCGATGGAAAACATGCCTTTAAGGCGCAGCAGGTTTTGCGTCCAGAACCATTCTGCGAACAATTCCGGCGAACGCGAATGCAGCGCCATCGGCCATGCGAGCGCCCACGGCAGCATTACCGCGAACGCGACAAGTAACGTTAGGGCGTACTGGCGGGTACGCCAGTGCGGCGAAGCGATCGGCAGGATGATCACGACGAGCACTACCATCAGCGGTTCTACCAGGCCGGTGGAATAGAGCATCACCCCCAGGCCGGTGCCCAGCCAGAATCCAGCCAGCAGCGGTCGCCGCGCCGCAATAGCAAGCGCATAGAATGCCATCGCCATGCCGCACAACAGGCCCACGTCGGTGACCAGCTGGTGCGCGCGCAACAGCAATCCGCCGCAGCCTAGCAGCATGAGCGGGGAGATCCAGCTCCTGCCCGATCCGTAGAGTTCTTTCGCAGCCAGGCCGATGAACAGGAAGGTCAGCGCCATATACGCGCCGATGACCATGCGGGCTGCATCGTGCAGTGGCATGAACGGCGACAGCAGCACGCCGAAGAACGCCGAACTCAGGTAAACCAGCGGCGGCTTTTCCAGGTAAGGCTCGCCCGCAAGCATGGGTACGACCCAGTCGTGGCTTTGCAGCAGGTGGTAGACGACTCCGAAAATCTGGGCTTCGTCGGGTTTCCAGGGGTCATGCCCGGCCAGTCCCGGGAGGATCCAGGCGAGGCAAATCAGGATGGTAAGTCGAACCGGATGGGCGGTAATCGCCGAGGCGAGCTTCTCGTGGCGCAGTAGATGTGCAGGGCGCAGCATGGGTGTTGGCTGTTGGACTCGCGCGGATGCCCTTCGATTCCCTCGCGGGAGGCATCCTAGTTTATTGCACATATTCTAAGCCCGGCGCCGTGGCTGCAACTCGAATCGGGGGGGGCTCAGAATGCAAAAGGCAGCTCTCGCTGCCTTTTGTCAGGGGTGCGGCTGTTAGCGTCAGGCGGCGGGCTTGGCTGCCGTCTTCGCGCCCTTGGTGTACTTTTGGCGGAACTTCTCGACGCGGCCGGCGGTGTCCATGATCTTCTGCTTGCCGGTGTAGAACGGGTGGCAGGCAGAGCAGACTTCCACGTTCAGCGGCTTGCCCAGCGTGGAGCGGGTGGTGAACTTGTTTCCGCAACTGCAGGTTACGTTGACGTTCTGGTACTCGGGATGGATCTCGTTTTTCATTTTCTGTCCTTTCTGGCGGAAGCGGGGTTTGCGCTTCCTGTAAGGGGACGGATTATCCACAGGAATCCGGGGATTGGCAACCCCGGAAAGGCAGTGGATGGTGGCTGGTTGATAGTGGCCAGGTGGGGACAAGACCCGCTTATTCAAGCCTTTAGGGGAGGAGCTCGGTCGCTTCCAGATCGTCCATGGGAACGCGCACGGACTGGTTAGTGGCGGGGCCACCCGTTTGCGGGCAGCGCGCCTGCCGATTTCCTTCGGAGTGCTCGCGATATCGACTACGTGCCGACTCTAGCCGCGCCTCATGGAGTCAAAGAAATCGGCATTGTTCTTGGTACCGCGGAGTTTATCGACGAGGAATTCGGTTGCTTCCAACTCGTCCATGGGATAAAGCAGTTTCCGCAGCACCCAGATCTTCTGCAGGATCTCTTTCTCGATCAGCAACTCTTCGCGGCGGGTGCCGGAGCGGTTGACGTTGATCGAGGGATAGATCCGCTTCTCGGCCATGCGCCGGTCGAGGTGGATTTCCATGTTGCCGGTGCCCTTGAATTCTTCATAGATCACATCGTCCATGCGCGAGCCGGTATCGATCAGCGCGGTGGCGATGATGGTGAGCGAGCCGCCTTCCTCGATGTTGCGCGCCGCACCGAAAAAGCGCTTCGGCCGCTGCAGGGCATTGGCGTCGACACCGCCGGTCAGCACTTTGCCGGACGCCGGCACCACGGTGTTGTAGGCGCGGGCCAGACGCGTGATGGAATCGAGCAGGATGACGACGTGCTTCTTGTGTTCGACCAGGCGCTTGGCTTTTTCCAGGACCATCTCGGCGACCTGCACGTGGCGGGTGGCCGGCTCATCGAACGTGGAGGACACGACTTCGCCCTTCACCGAGCGCTGCATTTCGGTCACTTCCTCGGGGCGTTCGTCGATCAGCAGGACGATGAGGTAGACGTCGGGAAAGTTCGCCGCGATGGAATGGGCGATGTGCTGCAGCATCACCGTCTTGCCGCTCTTCGGGCTGGAGACCAGCAGTCCGCGCTGGCCCTTGCCGATGGGGGCGATGATGTCGACGATGCGGCCGGTGAGGTTTTCTTCGGACTTGATGTCCCGCTCCATGGTGAACTGTTCGGTGGGGAACAGCGGAGTCAGGTTCTCGAACAGGATCTTGTGCTTGGAATTCTCGGGCGGTTCGCCGTTGACCTTGTCGACCTTGACCAGCGCGAAGTAGCGCTCCCCGTCCTTCGGCGTTCTGATCTCGCCCTCGATCGAATCGCCGGTGTGCAGGTTGAACCTGCGGATCTGCGAAGGGCTTACATAGATGTCGTCGGGCCCGGCCAGGTAGGAGGTGTCGGGACTTCGCAGGAATCCGAATCCGTCAGGCAGGACTTCCAGGGTTCCTTCGCCGAATATGCTTTCGCCGCGTTTGGCCTGATTCTTCAGCAACGCGAAGATCAGGTCCTGCTTGCGCATCCGGTTGGCGTTCTCGACTTCGTTGGTCGTTGCCATCTCCACGAGTTCGGTGACGTGGAGGTTTTTGAGGTCGGACAAATGCATGAGGAGAGAGCCTACAGGGTGTGAATCAAGGGGGGACTCGGGACAAACGAAGCGGGAAGGGACCTTACCCGCCACCGGCCGCAAACGCTTTATTGGGTGCGTCTGCTGACCAGTACGGGGACAAGCCTAGAACACTTTAGATGTTACTGTCAATAAATGCCGTCAACTGGGATTTCGATACAGCGCCCACTTTTGTCGCCTCGATATTTCCGTTTTTGAAGATCATCAGAGTTGGGATTCCGCGGATGCCGTACTTGGGTGGCGTACCCTGATTCTCGTCGATGTTGAGCTTGGCGATTTTCAGGCGGCCGCCGTATTCCCTGGCCACTTCGTCGAGAATCGGCGCGATCATCTTGCAGGGTCCGCACCATTCGGCCCAATAGTCCACCAGCACTGGAAGCTGTGACTGGAGAACCTCCGGCTCGAAAGAGTCGTCGGTGACGTGGTGTATATGTTCGCTCATGGGAGAATTGCCTCGAAGTATTGAAAAGGGATTGCTGCCGGACAGCCGCAGTCCGGACGGACTGCGTTTCGAAATCTGAGAGTTTCGAAATCTGAGACCTATGCTAGCGAAAAAGATTTCGAAAGGGAAGCCGCAGCCTGCTGCACCGCCGTTGGGCCGTGGAGGAAATTGTCTGCAATTTCATACGCATATTCGGAATGGCGCCGGCCTGTCTGGAGGATTTGTGCCAAGTTTTTGCTAGAATGCCAGCCTTGAGCCTGCGTTGGCGATCCGCAACCGTCCTTCCATAATATATGCGTGGCATGGAGTTTTAAAGGCCCTGTCGCCCAAGGATGCAGCCAGGCGCGCTTTGCCCGGGGAAAAAGGAATCATGACCTACGTCGTAACCGAGAGTTGCATCAAGTGCAAATACACCGATTGTGTGGACGTCTGTCCCGTGGACTGCTTCCACGAGGGGCCGAACATGCTGGTGATCGATCCGGACGAATGCATCGATTGCACGCTCTGCGTGGCGGAATGCCCGGTCGAAGCCATCTACGCGGAGGATGACGTGCCGGAGAACCAGCGCGCATTCCTGCAGTTGAATGCAGAGCTTGCCAAAGCATGGCCAGTGCTCGCCGAAAAGAAGGACGCGCCGGCCGACGCCGACGAGTGGAAGGACAAGAGCGACAAGGTCAGCCTGCTGGACCGCGGTTGAATGCGCGCTTGCTCCTGCACGATTGCAAGGGCAGGATTCGAATAGTTCGGGCGCCATGACGGACGGCGCCGAATTTCCGGATGTTCAGAAACGTGAGCTGCTCTCCCGGCTCGCCGAAGGCCATGCGGCACGGATGGTCGTGCTCACGCCCAACCAGCGCCTTGCGCATGAACTCGCGCGCGAATTCCACGAAGCACAAAGCGCCAAAGGCCTGATCGCCTGGGAAACCCCTGACGTCATGCCCTTCAGGGCTTTCGTCGAGCGGCTGTATGAGGACGCGTTGTATTCGGACGCGGCGCCCCGGCTCCCGTTGTTGCTGACTTCCGTGCAGGAATGGGAACTGTGGCAGACGGCGATAAGGGCGAGCGAGTGGGGCGGGATGCTGCTCTCACTGCCATCCACCGCCGAGGACTGCCGGCGTGCCTGGGAGCTGGCGCACGAGTGGGACATTGCCGGCGCGCTGGGAACATTACCCGGCAATGAGGATGCGAGGGCTTTCGCCGAATGGGCGAAGAGCTACGCGCGGCGCTGCGACAAGGACGGCAACGTCGATTCGTCGCGCCTTCCCGACGTCGTGGCGCCGCTATTGGGCGAAGCGGCGCTTGCGAAGCCGGAACTGCTCATCGCATACGGGTACGACATCGTGCCGCCGCAGGTGCGGAATTTCTTCGATGCCTGCCAACGACACGGGATCGCGGTCCACAGGTGCGCGGCGCAACCAAGGGAAGGCCGGGTATGCCGGTTGGCCTTCGCTTCTGCGCGCGAAGAACTGGAGGCTGTTGCGCACTGGGCGCGCGCGAGGCTTGAAGCGGGAGCGAAGCGCGTCGGTGTCGTGGTGCCCGAGCTTGGCCAGCGCAGAAAGGAAGTCGCGCGAGTCTTCGCACGCGTCATGGATCCGGGGCACAATCTCCCCGGCTCCGGCCAGACAGCACCGCCCTTCAACATCTCGCTCGGCGCACCGCTTGCCGACTATGCTCTCGCGCGAACCGCCCTCGGCGTGCTTGAGCTTGCCACCGGCGAAATGCCCTTCGAGCAGGCAAGCAGGCTGATCCGCTCGCCCTTCGTCGGCGGCGCCGCAGCGGAATTCAGCGTCCGTTCACTGCTCGACGTGATGTTGCGCAGGAAGGCGCCGGCGCTCGTCACCCTTGGCAAGCTGGTGGCGCTGATCGATGGCGCGCCGGCGTTGCGCCGCCAGCTCGAAACTCTCTTCGCCCTCGCCAGGGAATGTGCGGGCGGCGAACGCTCGCCGCACGACTGGGGCAGGCATTTCTCCGCTTTCCTGGAGGCGGCAGGGTTTCCCGGCGAACGCAGTCTCGACTCCGGTGAGTTCCAGACGCTCGCCAAATTCAACGAGGCGCTGGCCGGCCTGGCGAAGCTCGAGCGTGTTGCGCCGAGGATGTCTTGCACGCGAGCCCTCGCGCGATTGCGGCATATTTGCGCCGCTACGCTGTTCCAGCCGGAAACGCCCGATGCGCCGATCCAGGTTCTCGGCGTCCTCGAGTCCGCGGGGCTCGAGTTCGATGCGCTCTGGGTGAGCGGCCTTTCCGACGAGGCCTGGCCGCTGCCGACACGGCTCAATCCCTTTATCCCTCCGGCGGTGCAGCGCAGGGCAGGAATTCCCGAAGCTTCGGCGCAAGCAACGCTGGCCCGCGGCAGGCGCATCACGGACGGCTGGTTTGCGGCGGCAAACGAGGTCGTTGTTTCGCATCCGCTGATGGAGAAGGACCGCTCGCTGCTTGCTTCCCCTCTGATTTCCTCGATTCCGCCAGGGACGCCGGAGACAGCAGTCCATGCGCGATATCGGGACCTGATCTTTGCTGCGAGACGGATCGAAACGCTCGCCGACGGCCGGGCGCTCGCCCTGCCCACAAAAAACCCGAGGGGCGGAACCAGGATTCTTTCGGATCAGGCGGCCTGCCCGTTCCGCGCCTTTGCGCGCCACCGGCTGGGCGCGGAAGGGCTAGAGGAGCCGGCGGCAGGACCGGACGCGCGTGTCCGCGGCCAACTGCTGCACACACTGATGAAAGAGTTGTGGGGCGAACTGAAAGGCAGTGACGGACTGCGGGAGGATTGCGGGCCGGCGATCGAAAGAGCAGCGGATGCCGCGGTAGCGGCAGCAAAACTGGAACAGCCGTTCGCCGCACTTGAGCGGAAAAGACTCGCGAAGCTCGCCCGCGAATGGCTTGAAGTCGAACGTGCGCGCCATGCGTTCGAAGTTGTCGCAACGGAAGAGAAGCGCAAGCTCACCGTAGCCGGTCTCGAGCTGAACGGCCGCATCGACCGCATGGACCGGCTGGCGTCCGGCGGGCATGTGCTGATCGACTACAAGACAGGCAGGCCCACGCCGAACGATTGGCTCGGAGAGCGCCCGGAGGACCCGCAACTGCCGCTCTATGCGCTGAATGCGAAAGAGGACATCGCCGTCGTCGCGTTCGCAAAGCTGAAGACGGGAGCGATGCGCTATATGGGATTCTCCGAAGGCAAGGAGGTCATTCCCGGGGTTAAATCCGCCGTCGACTGGGATGCGCTGATCGCCTCCTGGAGAAAAGAACTCGAATCACTCGGCAGCGGTTTTGCTGCCGGTGACGCGCGGGTGGATCCAAAAAACGTCCTGAAAACCTGCCGCTACTGCGACCTGCAGCCCCTGTGCCGGGTATACGAACGGGTAAACGCCCTGGGTGACGACCAGGAGGACGGCGATGGCTGAGCGCGTGTCCGCAGACCAGGGTGAGCGTGACGCCGCGCTCGACGTGCACCGCTCCTTCATCGTACAGGCGCCGGCGGGGTCGGGGAAAACAGAATTGCTGGTGCAGCGCTATCTGAGATTGCTTGCCAGCGTCGAGAAGCCCGAAGAAATCGTTGCCATCACATTCACAAAGAAAGCTGCCGCAGAGATGCGCAAGCGCGTGATGGAGAAGCTCTCCCCGGAACTCGCGCCGCGCCTGCGCATCCAGACCATCGACGCGCTGTGCGCCGCGTTGACCCGGCAGATGCCCGTGCTGGCCAGGTTCGGCGCGCAACCGGCGATGGCCGAGGATGCTTCGGAACTGTACCGGGAGGCGGCGACGCGCACGCTCGCCGACCTCACGCCGCCGGTGGCGCGACTGCTCGCGCATCTGGACAACAACGTTGCCGACGCCACCGATCTGCTCGCCGGGATGCTGGAGCGGCGTGACCAGTGGCTGCGCAAGACCGGTGACGCACCGGGTCGCAGCGAGCTCGAGGCCACGCTGGGCGCAGAACGCGGGCGCCTGATCCGCAACGCTCAGGCGCTGCTTCCAGGGGCATCGGAGGATCTCGCGAAGGAACTTCTCACCAGGGAAGGAACCTGGCGCAAGAAAAATGAGCAGTCGCAGGCGCTTTCCGGCAATGAATCGCTGCGATTGGCGCTCGTGGCGTTGCTGACTGCGCCACCCGCAGCGTATTCGCCCACGCAGTGGGAAGCCCTTGAGGCCATCCTGGCGCTGCTCAATCCCGCCCTGGCGCAACTGCTCGCCCTTTTCGGCGAGCGCGGCGAAGTCGATTTCACCCAGATCGCACACGGCGCGCTGCAGGCGCTGGGCACAGCGGATGAGCCGACCGACCTCCTGCTCTCGATGGATGCGCGCGTGCGCCATCTTCTGGTGGACGAGTTCCAGGACACCTCCAACTCGCAATGGGAACTGCTCGTACGCCTCACGGCCGGCTGGGAGGCTGGCGACGGGCGCACGGTCTTCGCGGTCGGCGATCCGATGCAGTCCATTTACCGCTTCCGCGATGCGCAGGTCGGACTTTTCCTGCAAGCGCGGCGCGAGGGGCTGCCGGGCATCCTCCTCGAACCTCTCACCTTGTCGACGAACTTCCGCTCGCAGGCGAAGATCGTGGAGTGGGTGAACCGGGTCTTTCCGCGCGTGCTTCCGGTCGCAGAGGACGAATCATCCGGCGCCGTGCCATATTCGCCATCAGTTGCGTTCCACGAGGCGGCGCCTGACGGCGAGCCGACGCTGGAGACTTGCGCGGGCCGGGATGACGAGGCGAGGCGTGTCGTCGAGCTGGTCAGGTCGGCGAAGGGCAGAACCGCAATTCTGGTGCGCAACCGCAATCATCTCGACGCCGTCGTCCCGGCACTGAAGGAGGCCGGCATTCGCTTCCGCGCGGTGGAGATCGAGCAGCTCGGGGAGAAGCAGGTAGTCCAGGATCTGTTCGCGCTGACACGGGCGCTGACGCACCTCGCCGACCGTGTCGCCTGGCTCGCCATCCTGCGTGCGCCGTGGTGCGGACTCACGCTCGAAGAGCTTTCCGCGTTCTTCGAGGCGAGAAACCAGACCACCATCTGGGAACTCATGCAGGACCATCCGCGCCTTGCATCAATGCGAGAGGTGATCGCTCCCGCGCTGGAGCAGCGCATGCGCGGCACGCTGCGCGATCGCGTGGAAGGCGTCTGGCTCGCGCTGGGTGGGCCGGCTTGCGTGGAAGATGCCACCGATCTGGAAGATGGCGAAATCTTCTTCGACGAACTCGAGCGCCTGGAGGAGGCTGGAGAGCTGGAGGATTTCTCAAGCCTTGGCACGAGCCTGCAGAAGCTCTACGCGCTGCCCGACGTCAATGCCGGTGAGAATGCAGTCGAGATCATGACCATCCACAAGGCCAAGGGTCTCGAATTCAACACAGTTATCGTGCCCGGCCTGGATCGGCCGCCGCAAAGCGGTCAGCGGCCGCTGTTTGCATGGAGGAATCTGCCCGGCGACCGGTTGCTGCTTGCGCCGATCGACGAAACCGGCGCAGAGAAGGATCTGCTCTATCGTTACGTACGCGGCCTGGACAAGGAAGCGGAGGACATCGAAGCAGGGCGACTGCTGTACGTGGCGGCAACGCGGGCGGAGTCGGGGTTGCATCTGCTTGCCTGTGTGAAAGTGGACGACCACGGAGTCCTTACCATGCCACCGCGCAGGAGTCTGCTGGGAATTGCATGGGGTGCAGTGTCGGAACACATAGCTCTGCCCGCCCCTTCGGAATCCGGTTCTGCGAAGGGCGGCCCCCGGCCTGCCGATCGGCTGCGGCGGTTGCCTTTGGATTTCCGCATTTGCGCCGCACCCGATTCCGCCAGGTGGGAGGGTTCCGACAGGGCGCTGGAAGCTGCCGGCCAGATCGAATTCTCCTGGGTGGGCGAATCCGCGCGGCACATAGGCAGCGTGGTGCATCGCTGGCTGCAGCGTATCGCCGAAGACGAGATGAAAAACTGGGACCGCGCGCGGGTGGCTGGCCTGCGCAAGGCGTTTCGAGACGAACTGGGGATGCGCGGCATTCCGCAAGCCGAACTCGACGGAGCCGTGGAACGGGTGACCGCCGCGCTGCGAAATTCCCTCGAAGACCAACGTGGGTCCTGGCTGCTGGGTCCGCAGGCGCAGGCGCAAAACGAATTCCGCGTTACCGCGCTCATCGATGGCGAGCGGCGCAATCTGGTCATCGACCGCACCTTCATCGATGCGCAGGGCCGGCGCCGCATCGTCGATTACAAGACCAGCAGCCACGAAGGTGCGGGCGTCGAGGATTTTCTCGACCAGGAGCAGGATCGCTATCGCGTGCAACTCGAACGCTATGCGCTCGCGCTGGCCGCGGAACAGTCGGATCTCGGACTTTACTTCCCGCTTCTCTCGGGTTGGCGCGAGTGGAAAAAAGGCGATTGAATCGCACGCTGAGTCAGTAATCCTTCACCGCAGATACCCGGCCTCCAACGCGCCTTTGCGGTTCAGGGGTAGGCAGGTAAGCGGCAGAACTGCATGTCCGAAAATGGCTAGCATCGGCCTGCGCCAACAGGCAACATGCTGGCCATGGACCTCGATTTCGAGAGCGCCTACCAGGCGCTCACCAGCCGCGACCCGCGTTTCGACGGCCTGCTTTACGTGGGCGTCGCCTCGACGGGCATCTACTGCCGCATCGTCTGCAACTCGCGGCGGCCGCTGCGCAAGAACTGCAGTTTCTACCCGCATCGGGCGGCGGCCGAGCAAGCCGGATTCCGGCCCTGCCTGCGCTGCCGTCCGGAACTGGCCCCGGGCAATGCACTGGTCGACTCGCGCAACCGTCTTGCGGTAGCGCTCTCGCGCCGCATCGAAGAGGGTGCGCTGAGCGAGATGGATGTGCCGGCGCTGGCGTCCGAGATGGGCATCAGCGACCGCCACCTGCGGCGCGTGATTCAGGACGAGTTCGGCGTGTCGCCGAACAAGCTGCTCGAGACCCAGCGCCTGCTGACCGCGAAACTGCTGCTCACGGATACCACGCTGCCGATAACGGAAGTGGCCTTCGCCAGCGGCTTTTCGAGCCTGCGCCGCTTCAACGATGCGTTCAAGATCAACTACCGCCTGAACCCGACGCAGTTCCGCCGCGGCTCGGGCGCGGCGAAAGCGGGCAGCCCTTTCGTCTTTCATCTCGCTTACAGGCCGCCGCTCGACTGGGAAGGCCTGCTCGAGTTCCTCTCCAGGCGCCTGTACGCCGGCGTGGAAGTGATCCGTGACGACAGCTACCTGCGAACCGTGAGCCTGGGCGGCCACAGCGGCTGGATCCGCGTCCGGCCCGGCACCAGACGCCATGCACTGGCGGTCGAACTGGCGCCGGAACTCGGCCGTGCGATTCCTTCCGTGCTCATGCGCGTGCGCCGCCTGTTCGATCTTGGCGCCGAGCCCGAGCGCATTTCCAAACGCCTCGGCAGGATCGCCGCGAAGTGTCCCGGCCTGCGGCTGCCTGGCGCCTTCGACGGTTACGAAGTCGCAATCCGCGCCGTGCTCGGCCAGCAGATCAGCGTGAAAGCAGCGACCACGATCGCGGGACGCTTCGCCATGGCGTACGGCGAGCCGGTGCGGATGCCTTTCCCCGACCTTTACCTGCTGATGCCCACGGCGCAGCGTGTCGCGAAATCCGACGAATCCGCCATGAAGAAAATCGGCGTGACTTCAGCGCGGGCACGCACGCTGCTGGGTGTGTCGCGCGCGATGGCGAAAACGCCGAATCTGCTGGAACCCGGCGTCGATGTGGAAGCCGCGATGATGCGCATCAAGAAACTGCCGGGCATCGGCGAATGGACGGCGCAATACCTGGCGATGCGTGCTTTTTCCTGGCCCGACGCGTTCCCGGCTACTGATCTGGGCATCCGCAAGGCGCTAGGTCTGGAAGACGAGCGCAGGATCATCGCGCATGCGGAAGGCTGGCGGCCGTGGCGCGGCTATGCGGCCATGCACCTGTGGAGAACCCTGGCATGAACACATTCCATACTTTCTACGAAAGCCCGGTCGGTCCGCTGCTGCTGATGTCCGATGGCGCAGCGCTGACCGGCCTGCATACCGAGAGCGACAAGTATCGTCCGAAGATCCGCCCGGACTGGATCGAGGACGACGGCGCAGTCCCGTTCGCCCGTGTGAAGGCGCAACTGCACGACTACTTCGAGGGGCGCCTGACCGGGTTCGACCTGCCATTGAATCCGCAGGGGACGGAGTTCCAGATGCGGGTATGGAAGCAGTTGTGCGGCATTTCTTTCGGCGAAACCATTTCCTACGGCGAACTGGCCCGGCGCATTGGCAACCCGAATGCTTCGCGCGCCGTCGGCATGGCCAATTCCCGCAACCCGATTTCCATCATCGTTCCCTGCCATCGGGTGATCGGCGCCGACAATTCGCTCACCGGTTATGCCGGCGGGCTGGACCGCAAGCGGGTGTTGCTGGCGCATGAAGCAAGCACCAAGGAAACGAGGTACGAGGGTCGAGGTGCGAGTCAGGGCCAAACAGCGCTTGATCTGTAGTCGGGACAGGAAGGCAAAAAGGTGAAAATGAAGGGCGGGTTAGTAAGCCTGGTGCACCTGCTTTCACCTTTCCGCTTTAACCTTTCGGCTTCTTGTCGCGCTCTCGCGAGACAAGTCGGGCAAGTCTCGACAAGCGCCGATCCCCAACCCTCTGTTCCTCAAGGCTGTGCGCGGTCTGCGCCAGGTAGTCCGCGCAACTGCCATAGGCGCCGTGCGCCTTCAGCGCGATGGATACGATATTCTCGTCCTCGAGCCGGCCGGCGTAGCCCGGCCGGGCGCGGTTGACGACGAAGGCGATGGCCCGCACCGTCGCATCTCCGATGTCGGCATTGATCCATTTCGGCATGTAGGTCCCTGCGACCATTTCGCGCCGCCACAGGATGGCCAGTTCTTCCTCGAATCTGCGGTCGTGCAACCGGTAGGCGACACCGTGGCAGGAGCCGCCGCGGTCGAGCGCCAGCACCAGTCCGGGGACGTCCGGCGTACCGCGGTTGACCCTGGACCAGATGTAGAAGCCGCGGTGCCAGCCGCGAACCCGCGCCCAGCGTCGCTCGGCATAGTCCATCAGCGGGTTCCAGATCAATGAGCCGTAGCCGAACACCCAGATGGGTTTGTCTTTGGGGTGGATCGACAGGGTAGCGGCGAGCGAAGCGGCGACATCCTCGTCGGACATCAGCAGATGTCCGTGTCCGGCGTCGCGCACCGCCTGGCGCACGCCGTCCCTTTCCAGCATCGAACGGTCGACTTTGCTCATGGTGGAATTGTGCAGAGGATGGACTCAAGTTGCCAGTACGGGGGGCTGGGAGAAAACCCCCGGATCGGAGATGCTGTTACTGGACTAGAATCGAACCGCCGAGGGCGGACAATGACCGAAAACACCCCATTTGCAGTACTGGGTTGCAAGCAATGCCGGGATGGCGTCGGATTGGGCATGGATTTTACGATGGCGTTCCAGCCGATCGTCCCGGCCTTGGCGGCGAAGCGCGCGCCGGAATTCAAGGGAGCGTAGTTCCGAAGAATATTGCATGGACAAGAGTCCGCCGCTTTACACCGAGCAGTGCTTTCAAGGCCCTCCTGAGGAGGGCGTAACGAATCCGCGCGCTACCCTCCCGCAGTGTTTTTTTTCGCGCGGCTGGGATGCGGCAGCCGATGCAAGGCGGTGGCCGCCGGTTGTGCGCCTGCTCGAGTGGCTGCTGCTCGGGCTGTGCGTGGCCTTGCTCCTCGCCTGTGCCCATCGAACCGCAGGCAAGCAGGAGCCAGCGGTTTCCGCGGTCGGCGCCGGGATCCCATACGCGGGTTTTGCCGTGGGTGAGAATCCGGCAGGCGGCGCGGTCGTGATGGACACGATCGCAGGGCCGGCCGCGCTGGCGGGGCTTCTGCCTGGCGACCGCATCGACGCCGCGGCCGGCGAGCCCGTCGGAGCGGCCCGGCTCCTTGAAATCATCTGGTCGTCCACGCCGGGCACGCGATTGCCGCTGCGGGTGATCCGCGACACACAAGTCCTCGAGCTGGATCTTGTCGTGGGCGACCGCGAGACCTGGGCGTCGCCTTCATCCTGGCCGTCGAGGGTTTCTTACGTTGATTCAGGTGCCCGGACAGCGGGTGTCTGGCTGGACGAGGTGAACGCCAGGGTCGCGTGGGCCGCGCCCGCACTGGCGCCGGTGAACGATCGCGTCGATCGCATGTTCGGCGAACTTGCCCGCAATGGAACGGGATACAACAGGCTTTCGCTGAACCGCCAGGCGCTTGCCGATCCCGGCACGCTGATCGCATGGGAACACCGCCTGGTACAGGACATGGATCCGGCGGGGGAGGTGCGCTCGCAAGTGATGCCCATGCTGTGCGAAGTGCTGGCCCTCGATTGCGGCATGCTTGCGCAGGATTCGCCCGACGGCGCCGGCACGCGATCGCTTGCGGAATTTTCCGCATCGATAGCCGTCGCCAATCGGCGGGTGCAGGCGGCGTTTGCCGAGGCCGGGCAGCGGGCTGCGCTGCTCGCGGATCTGCGCTATCTGCTCGAGCAGACCGCCGAGAACCGCACGCTGCTGGACCGGCCGCAGGCGATCCGCGGAATCCGCGCGATGCAAATGAGCCGCCGCGTGAACTCCGCGGCTCTGCTGGAGGCCTTTGGCCTGCTTATCGACAATGCCGCGCGTCAGCCGGTGGTGCCCGCTGCCGGGCGCCGCGAACCACCCAAAGCGCTGGCCGCCCTGGTGTCAGGAGACATACTCGACTATGAGGAGGTCGATGGCGGCTACGTGGTCATGGGCGGTCCCGGCCCGAACCGGTATCGGATGGAGCGCCTGTTCGCGGTGATCGATACCGGTGGCGACGACCGCTATGTTTGGGGTGAGGGCGAGCCCCTCGAAACACAGACGGTGATCGACCTCCAGGGCAACGACAGTTATGAAGCCCGCATTGGCGGTCCAGGCGCGGGCTGGCTTGGTGCCGCACTCCTGATCGACATGGCGGGCGACGATCGTTATGCGAGCTCGCTTGGCGGTTACCTTTCGCAGAGCCTCAGCCAGGGTGTCGGGGGCCCGGGAGGTGCGGGCGTTCTGGTCGACGCCGGCGGCGAGGATCTCTACCGCGCGAATGGTCCGGTGCCATCGGCGTATGACACACCGGCGGTGTTCATGAGCTTCAGTCGGGGTGTGGGCTTCGGCATCCGGCCTTATGACCATGGCGGCTTCGGCGCGCTGATCGATTTCGGCGGCAACGATCGCTACGAGGGCGGGGAATTCAGCCAGGGCGGCGGCTATTTCTGGGGCGTTGGCCTGCTGCACGATGCCAGCGGCAACGACCTGTATTACGGCAATCGTTACGCGCAGGGCTTCGCCGTCCACCAGGCCGCGGGGCTTTTCTCGGATATGGCAGGCGATGATGTGTACTGGGCCCTGCGCGCGGCTGCGCAGGGCGCAGCCTGGGACCAGTCGGTCGCGATGATGTTCGACGGCAGCGGCAACGATGTTTATCGCGCGGAATCGCTCGCGCAGGGCGCCGCCGCGCAACAGTCGAAGGCCTGGCTGTTCGACGCCGGTGGCAATGATTCGTACTGGTCCTCCGTCGATTCCGCGCAAGGCGCGGCGACGGACAATTCCTATCACTTCAAGGCCGATGATCCAATACTCAGCCTCGGCGTCGTGCTCGATGCGGCGGGGGAGGACCGCTATTCGACGGGTCTTGCCAATGGCGATGTGCGGATACGGCATGCGCCGGACAATCCGGACAACGGACATGGAAATGCGGGCATCGCCATCGACGAAAGCCGGTGATCTGCCGGCCGGATGGACGGCGGCCCCTCGCGCTGGGCGCGCCGTCTCGCATTTGTTCAAGACCGCCCGGGCGAGGGAAGAGCGGGCACCAAGGTAGAACATGGTTAGTAAAATAAAAATTCATTCAAAAATATCTTGCTTCTCCTATAAGTCTCCAGACTCTCCCTAGCCCCTAGTGTACTGCTTCGTATGTAATGAAACTCTTTATATTCTGCCGACTCCAAGATGTATACGATGCACTTTGGAGGCGGCGATGAGAAAGGCAAGGGCAATTGAGCTGGACGATGCGCAGCGGGAGA
>Ga0163151_10003952_pt1 | contig 20595 bp, 17 predicted proteins | sample OliLakLV19MP5IB2_FD_145596 | JGI IMG/M metagenome (GOLD analysis project Ga0163151, IMG submission 145596) | Freshwater microbial mat bacterial communities from Lake Vanda, McMurdo Dry Valleys, Antarctica - Oligotrophic Lake LV.19.MP5.IB-2 | ecosystem: Environmental > Aquatic > Freshwater >... | reverse complement strand
AGCTGCACCTGTTGGTGAGCCAACTCGACGTGCTCGATACGAAGACCATTGACGCCGAGCAGAAGTCCGCGTGATATTGTGAACGTCGGTGGAACCGGCTTTTCAACTAACGGAGGGACATTCTCTTGCCATTTCCCTGAAACTCTATTCAGGGAAAGTTGAATATCATCACCGGGTGCAAATGAGTTGGCTCCACTAAGGGTATTCACGTCACCAGCGCCAAAATTCTCCGTGAAAACATATAGGTTTTGCGGGTGCATGCTGGTTCTCAAGACTTTTTCGCTGCTTACCCCAGCATATAAAGCTAGTTGATCTGAACTATTTGGTACTCTGACATCGTGAAACAACGCTGTTATGTAGATGTCTTTGCTACCAAGATTTGTCAACAATACACCTGGCGCTTCGAGGATAGGTAGATTTCTTATTACATTGGTTTGGTTGATGTCTGCTCTCGTTGAGGTGAGTAAGAGTGATCCAGGATCACCGAGCAAATCCATGTTTGGATCATTTGCAGGCAAGGCTGTCCCCGTACCTGGTAATCTATGTGTGAAGCCCGTGCCTAAGCCATTAGTGTCACTAATTGTTCCAGGTGTTGGAGCATCAAAGCCTAGAAAAACGTCGGCCTTGGCACTTACAGCAAACAAGCAGACCAATAGTGTTACAGTTACTTTCATTGGGACACCTAAAGTTAGAGGTTTGGGCTAGGTGAGGATAACATGCATTTCATCAGCGGAATATTTTCTCTTGAGCTGAAGGGTTCCCATAACAGGAATTTCCTGTTTTGGGAAATTATGATTGACGGCATAGGCTGTTGCAACACTTGCAAAGCCAGAAATGCCCAAATCCCGCTACACAATCCGATATGAGCGATTATTGCAGGCACTTCGTGCCGCTCGGAAGGATGCCGGCGTTACCCAAGTGCAGGCAGCAAAACACTTTCAGGCGCATGCGTCCTTTATTTCCAAAGTTGAATCGGGCGAACGCCGCATCGATGTCGTTGAATTGGCGGATTTCTGCAAGGTCTACGGGGTACGTTTGGGGGCGTTCCTGAAGAAAGCCGGGCTGGAGTGATCTAAGCGGCAAGCTGACACCGCCTTTGGGATTTAATCAACGGGGGACTCGATGACCGGGGGTGTGGATGCGCTCAACCCTCGGCTAATTTCTGGGAACCCTGCGGGTTCAAAAGTTATTCAAAGAGTGGCCAATAATTCTTGTGGCGATGCCGCACCGAGTTTGAGATAATGTCGGTCGCACACCAAGTGCATGCTCTTTGACATCATGAAGTTTTTTTGGACGAAGTTTTGGCACTACGTCACAAATTTTAAGGCGCAAACTTTGGGTGTTTTGTCACTCTCGATCGCATTTTTGCTCGGGATTTGCCGAGGGAGCACGATTAGACGAGGGACAATACTTCGGGGTTTTGTCCCCTAAAATCGAAATTCGCGAAATCGGGCCAAAACTCACGCCGCGCGGGTTCTCAGCCTGGCAATAATCCGCCGTAGTGACCCCATCGCTCCGCGGCTTTCGCGTTCGAGTTGCTGTTTGGCGATTTCCCAATCATTGCTGCCGTCACCTTGAGGGCAGCCTCGCGATTGCCAGATTTGGTAGGCTCGCTCGGAAATCATTTCGTTGGTGATATGCACCGAGGGTGTGTTGGATTCATGTGCCATTATGTGTTGACCTCTCCCGCCCGCTAGTTTTTGGAAGGCCCCGTTATAGCCCGGTCGCTGGGAATCGGGCAATAGCAGCAGTGCTAGCAGGCCGCTTGCGGCTTAGCGGTAATTACAATCCCGCATTAAGCCCCTGCAAATCGGCAGGCACGAAAAAGCCGTCCTTGCGAATCAGTTCGTCGTCGAACCAGATTTCGCCCCCGCCGTAGTCGGCACGTTGGATCAACACAAGATCCCAATGGATGCGGCTGTTGTTGCCGTTGTTGGCTTCTTCGTAGGCTTGGCCGGGGGTGAGGTGAAAACTCCCACCGATTTTTTCGTCGAACAACGTATCGAGCATTGGGTGACGCACGAAGTTATTGGTTCCCATGGACCACTCGCCGGTGTAGCGGGCTCCTTCGTCGGAATCGAGGATCGCGTTAATCCGCTCGGTGTCGCTCGATTCGGCCCGCACGATTTTGCCGTCCTTGAATGCAAATTCGATGTCGCTGAATACCGTGCCTTGATAACGCGATTGGGTGTTGAATTTGATGACCCCATTGATGCTATCGCGCACCGGGGCCGTGAAGACTTCTCCATCGGGGATGTTGCGTTCTCCATTGCAAGGAATCACGGGAATATCCTTGATGGAAAACTTGAGATCGGTGCCAGGGGCCGTGATCCGCACACGGTCGGCGGCTTCCATTCGTTTCACGAGCGGCTCTTGGGCTTTACCCATCGCCACGTAATCGGCGGTGCAAACGTTAAAAAAGAAATCCTCAAAAGCCGATGTGCTCATATTGGCGGCTTGAGCGAAGGAGTCCGTGGGATAACGGAGCACCACCCACTTGGTATCGGGTACCCGAATTGCCCCGTGGACCTGCTTCCACCAATGTTGTTGGAACAGGTCCATCCGCTCGTGCGGCACGTCGGCGAATTGGCTGCTGTTGTAGGCTCCACGAATACCGATGTAAGCTTGCACGGATTTCATGCGGGCCGCCTCGAACTCGGCCGCGGCCTTCATGCTGGTCTCGGTCGCCGTGCGGTAGAGCGACCGCAGCACCGCATTGTTCTTCCAACTCACGAGCGGCACGGCCCCCCGCTCGGCGACTCCCTCCACGAGGGCGGTCACGAGATGCGGTTCGGGCAAATCAAAGGCTTCGATCAACACGTGTTCGTCTTTTTTCAAGGAGCAGCTATGATCGAGCAATAAGTTGGCAAGTTTATCGATACGTGGGTCGTGCATGATGAGGTGGCTGGTGATGTGTGGTAAGTGAGTGGTTAGCCGCGATTCAACGAATCGCACGGCTGTATATTCGGAATCTTTGTCGAAATGATAAAGCCCCCGGCACGAATCGGCAACGTGCCTGGAGGCTCAGAGAGTGTATAATTCAGCGGAACCCAACTTTTCTGCATGCAGACACTGAGAGGCTATGTCCACCACCTTACCGCCAAACACCGAACACGAAGCCTCCTTTGCGGAGACCGCGCTGAAGCTCGGCGGCAAGAGCGATGACGAGGCCCGCCGCACGGGTGCTATCGACAAAGCCGACGATCAGGTGGAAGCGCTGTTCGCGGCACAATATCAGACCGTAAACAGCCCGGCCCATCGCGCGGTGTGGGAACGGGGCGTGCCGGTCGAATTGTTTCAGAGCATGTCGGTCACACCGTCGCCGGAAGTCGCTCGGGTGATGGATGCCTCGGTGGAAGTTGTCAATCGGCATCGCACGGGCGGCACGCTGTTGGATTCCGCAGGGAAGATTACCGACACGGTGCTCAGCGATTTAGCGAATGTCGGTTACTGGGGATTGTTGGTGGATAAAGAGTACGGCGGATCGGGCACACCGTTCGCCGCGTTTGCGCCGTTTCTCACGCGGATGGCGATTGCCGACCCCACGATTGCGGGGCTTGCCTCAGTTCACGGCTGCATCGGCGCGGTGGACCCCGTGCGCACCTTTGGCACAGCCGAACAAAAACAGCGTTTCTTGCCGGGCTTGGCGAATGGTTCGCGCTTGAGCGCGTTCGCGCTGACGGAACCGTGCGCGGGGAGTGATCTCACGGCACTCCGTACGACGGCGCGGCGTGATGGTGACAGTTTTCTCGTGAATGGCGAAAAGTTGTTCATTACCAATGTCGTGCCTGGGCGGACAATTGGGCTGGTGTGCCTCATTGATGACAAGCCCGCCGTGCTGATCGTTGAGTTGCCCTCGGCCGAGAACGAACATTTTCAACTGCGCAAGTACGGCCTGTGGGCGCTCAAGCAGACGTTTAATCAGGGAATCGTCTTTCGCGATTTTCGTGTTCCTGCTGACAATTTGCTTGTGCCGACGCGGGGCGATGGGCTGACGATTGCCTATCACGGCTTAAATCTGGGCCGGATCGCGCTCTGTGCCAACGCCGCCGGAACGATGCGGCTCATGATGGCGAGCATGATTCCCTGGGCGAAGTTCCGCGTGACATACAGCGCCCCTATCGCCACGCGCGAACTTGTGCAGCGGCGACTCGGCCAGCTCGCGGGACTCATCACGGCTTGCGACGCACTGGTGGCGTGGTGTGCGGGGCTGATCGACCAGGGGTATCGGGGCGAGATGGAATGTGTGATCGCCAAGATTTTTGGGAGCGAAGCCCAGAAGCGCGCGGCGATTGAATTGTTCATGAAAACCCACGGCGGGCGGTCGTTTTTGCATGGACACTTGCTCGGCGACAACGTCCATGAGTATCTCGCCCCCTGCATTTACGAGGGCGAAGGCGAGATGCTCGGCATGGCCTTCTTCAAATCGCTTGTGAAGCACCACGGCAAAACCTATTTCGAGCCGGTTGGCAAAGCGCTCGCGGCGGCGGGGATCAAGAGACCCAATCCGTTAAATCCAGCACACGCCTGGGCTTTGCGGAGCGTAGCCATGCCTTATCTCAAATGGCTGGTGGCACGACGCCTAATGCCCACCGCGAAAAGTCAGTTGCCGTCGATGCCAAGTGCGCTCGCGCGACATGCCGAGTTCGCCTGCCACGCGCTACAAGAGATGTCGCTCGAAATCTCGAACACGATGATGAAGTTCCAATTGTCGCTGGCCGATCGCCAATGCCGTATGGCGGAGTTGTCGCTACGCTGCCAAAATCTCATCACGATGCTCTGCACGGCCCTGTATGGCGCGAGGCAAAGTGACACAATCATCCATGAATCGGCGGATGTTTTGTGCCAGGAGCTTTTCCAGCAATACACCGGCCAGCGACCAACCAATGCTTATTTCAAACAGGTGACGCAGCTCGGCGCGGCGATTGCCGAAGGTAAGTTTCCGGGCCTCGCGGATTTGCAGCCGGATGAGATTCTGATGTCGTACGAGCGGTAAATTTCAGCGTGCACTGAATTTCGCAAACGGTTTGGCGAGCACTGCTCCCACGATGAAACCGCCGATATGGGCGGCATAGGCGACGCCGGTTTGTTCGCCGCCGAGCATGCCCAATCCGCTGATCAGTTGGAACACAAACCACAATCCGACCGCGACCAGCCCAGGGACTTCGGTGAAAAACTGGAACAAGAGCACCGTCACGCGGCGATGGGGATGGAGCACCAAGTAAGCTCCCATCACGCCCGAGATCGCTCCCGAGGCACCCAAGCAGGGAATCAACGAAGCTGGCCCCGAGGTGTTCAGAAACACATGGGCCAGGGCAGCCACGATGCCGCAGGCGAGATAAAAAATCAGATAACCGAGCCTGCCCAGGTCATGCTCGATGTTGTCGCCGAAAATCCACAGGAACCACATGTTCCCCAACAGGTGCGCAATTCCGCCGTGCATGAACATCGAACTGAGCAGCGTGAGGTAAACGGGGATCGGAGTTTCCTTGAGGCCTGGCACGCGAACCTCTTGCACGCCGGCAACGGTTTCCATTTGGACCACGCGGTCGCCGGAAACCATATCTTTACCCGAGAGAATCTCCGCCGGCACGGTGGAATAGGCAAAAGTGAAGCGGTCGTTTTTTCCCAGTCCTTGCAGAAATACAAACACCAGCACGTTCGCCAAGATCAACGCGATGTTGACCACGGGGAAAGAAGTGCGGCCCGTGTTGTCATCGCCGATGGGAAAGACCATGCCATCCTCGCAAAGCGGCCATTATACCTGCTGCCAATCTTTCACAATACGCGAATCCAATTACTCAAAATGGGAGAGCCCACTAACTTCAGACGAGAGGAGAAGAGTAAAATGACGGGTCTTACCATGAATGGCCGTTGGTCAAGCCAACAACTCTTTGACCACGCGTGCCGGCAAGACCCCTGTTAGCTTCTGATCGAGTCCTTGATGTTTGAAGGAAAACTGTTCGTGATCGAAGCCCAGTTGGTGCAAGACGGTGGCATGAAAATCACGAATATGGACAGGGTTTTTCACGATGTTATACGAAAAGTCGTCCGTTTCACCGTAGATCGCGCCTGGCTTGAACCCACCCCCCGCCATCCACATGGTGAAGCAACGCGGGTGGTGATCGCGGCCATAATTGTCGCTCGTTAGTCCACCCTGGGAATAAATCGTGCGGCCAAATTCGCCTCCCCAGATCACGAGCGTATCGTCCAACATGCCCCGCTGTTTGAGGTCTTGAATCAGCGCGTGACAAGGTTGGTCGACGTCACGACATTGATCTGGAAGCCGACCGTTCACATTGGCGTGGGTGTCCCAATTGTTATGGTAAATCTGCACGAACCGCACGCCACGCTCGACCATCCGCCGTGCTAACAGCGCCGTGTTAGCAAAGGTTCCCGGCTCTTTCGCCGCTTCACCGTAGAGTTGATAGATCGACTCCGGTTCGCTCGCGAGATCGGTGAGCTCGGGGACGCTGGCCTGCATGCGGTAGGCCAACTCGTATTGTTCGATTCGGGTCGCTGTTTGCGGATCGTGCAGCGTTTCGTAATTCAATTGATTGAGAGCTTGGATACCGTCGAGCGTGGTTCTGCGCACTTCGCGCGGGACGCCGGGGGGATCGTTGATGTAGAGAATCGGATCGCCCGCCGTGCGGAGGCTGACGCCCGCGTGATGGCCCGGCAGAAATCCCGATGACCAGAGTCTGGCCGAGATGGCTTGTGTTTGCTCCGTATTGGTCGGCCGCGCGACCATCACCACGAACGTCGGCAGATTCTCATTGAGAGACCCCAAGCCATAGGAACTCCAGGCACCCAAGCAGGGTCGGCCTGTGACTTGGTTGCCAGTCTGCATGAGCGTGATGGCTGGCTCGTGGTTGATCGCTTCGGTATACATGCTCCGCACGAAGGTGAGATCGTCAACGGACTTTTTCAGATGTGGCAATAATTCACCGACCCACATCCCCGACTGGCCGCACCGCTCGAATTTGTACTTGGAGGGGGCAATCGGAAATCGGTCCTGGCCCGAGGTCATGGTAGTGAGACGTTGACCCATCCGCACGGACTCAGGCAGGTCTTTGTCGTACCATTTTTTCATGGTTGGCTTGTAATCGAACAGGTCCATCTGCGACGGTCCACCGACCATATGCAGATAAATGATCCGTTTGACTTTGGGGGCAAAGTGCGGCGGTAGCACGGTGCCACTCCCCGCCAACGCTTCGCCAGCCAAGGCACCGAGTGCGGCGGTGCCGAGCAAGTTCGCACCACTTTTGAGAAAGTGCCGGCGGGTGACTTCTTGACGGAAGTTTTCAAAAGCGTTCATGATTTTCATGGCCGCGGAGGCTTATTTATTGAGAGTTTCATCGAGATTCAAAAGCTGGTTGACCGTCATCGTCCAGGCCGCCAACTCGGCTGCGGGAAGCTTTTCATTGGTGGGCGACTCGCCGACCTCAATCAGTTTTTTCGCTTGTTCATCGTTGGACTGATAGTACTTCAAGAGTTCGTCAAAAGTGGATTGAACGATTTTCACCTCGACCTCGGTGAGATTGCGTGACAGCAATGGCATGACAATTCCTTGCAAGCGATTTTCAAAGCTGGTTGTCTCTTGCGTGAGCGCTTTTTCCGACAAGCGCCGCGCGGCTTCGACGAATTGCGGATCGTTCAGGGTTGCCAATGCTTGCAAGGGCGTGTTGGTCCGTTCGCGGGCCATCACGCACGTTTCACGGCTGGGAGCATTGAACAGTTCCATGGACGCCGGGGGGGCCGAACGCTTCCAAAACGTATACATGCTGCGCCGGTAGAGCGCCTCATCCACATCTTGTTTGTAATCGCGCGTGTTGCTGCCGACCATCGCCACGGCTTCCCACACACCAATTGGCTGATAGGGTTTCACGCTAGGACCGCCAATCTTTGGCGACAGAATTCCGCAGGCCGCCATGGCGTAGTCCCTCACCATTTCAGCATCCATTCGATAGCGCGGACCGCGCGAGAGCAGCCGATTGTCGGGGTCGAGTTCCAACTTCTCAGCCGTGACAAGGGCACTCTGCTGATACGCCGCGCTCATGACCATTAGTTTGAAGAGCTTTTTCACGTCCCAACCACTCTCGCGAAATTCAACGGCGAGCCAATCCAACAGTTCTGGATGCGAAGGCAATTGTCCCGAGACGCCAAAATCTCCCGCCGTGTTCACGAGCCCCGTCCCAAAAATTTCTTGCCAGAAACGGTTCACCACCACACGGGCCGTCAAGGGTTGCTCGGCGAGTAACAACCATTTTGCCAGTCCCAGGCGATTGCGTGGCAAGTCTTGAGGAAAGGGAGGCAGTATCTCGGGCGTGCCTGGCTGAACTTCGTCGAGGCGCTGATCATATTCGCCGCGATTAAGCACATAAGCCTTCGGGGGCTCGGCTTTTTCCTGCATCACATGGGCGACGGTACCCCGTTTCCTGATTTCATGGTCTTCTGCCGAAAGTTCCTGTAATTGCTTTTGAACCTGTTGAAAACGTAGGTCATGGGCAGGCAACCACCAATCGTACAAAGCAGTCAATTCGTCCGCGCTGCGCTCGGCGGCGGGTTTGGCCAAGGTGGCAAAGAGGGGAGCATTGCCCACCGTCGAGACCTCTTGGTCACTGAGTTGACGGTTATAGAGCCGCACATCGGCAATCGTGGCCCCTGACAATGAGGCACTGGTATTGCGCTGGCCGATTTTGAAAGGAACCTTGGTCCGAGTCGTACTTTTTAAGGAGTTGGTGACTACATTGGCGGGCTGCGGCAGGCCGTTGATGTAAATCTTAAAGCCCTCGGCTTTGCGGCTGCCATCGTAGGTCACGGCCACATGAATCCACTGATCCGTGGGGACAGGTTCCTTGGTCAGCACCTTAATAGCGTCTTCAGGATATTTGTTGATGAGGTGCGTACCGATGCGACGATTTTCGACCCACAGATCCCAACCACGGAAACCCTGCTTATCATCCATTCGTGAGAGGATCGCCCCGCCCGAATCGTTCGCGGGAAGCTTGACCCAGACGGCGTAGCTGAAGCGCTCATCACCTTCAAAATCGCCAGCGTCGGGAAGTTCCAAAATGGCTCCCTTGCTCAGATAAGCGGCTTGCTTACCGGCAATTCCGGGTCTCCATTCAAAGGTTTTTGGTTTCGGTGCCGATTGCTCCTGGCCATGGTAGATAAAGTCGATAGATTCGCTAGCCTTGTCGAGCGGCACTGACAGTTCCAATCCCTCTCGCGGAATCTCTGCCGAAACATCGGCCAATCCTGCAGAAACATGCCAAGTATCGAATTCTCCGCGTGCTTTTTGCCGCCTCTCGGCGAGCTGAGCATTCCAATGAGTTTGCAGAATCTTGACCTCATCCCAGCGCTTGCGGTCTGCTTCCATGGGCACGACCACCACAGGCGGAGTATCCTTGATATTGCCGTCCATGGCGGCTTGGGTCGTGTTGTTGAAAAACGCCGAAAGCTCGTAAAATTCGCGTTGCGCGAGCGGATCAAATTTGTGGTCGTGGCAAACGGCGCAACCAACCGTCAAACCCATCCAGGCGATGGCGGTGGTTTCTGTTCGATCACGTGCATAGAGCACTAAATACTCTTCGTCGATGGCGCCCCCCTCGTCGGTCGTGATATTGCAACGATTAAAGCCCGAGGCGATCTGCTGTTCGAGGGTGGCTGCCGGCAGCAGGTCTCCCGCTAGGTTTTCAATGGTAAACTGATCGAACGGCATATTTTTGTTGAACGAGTCGATGACCCAGTCGCGATAAGACCACATCTCACGATAATTGTCGAAGTGAATGCCGTGCGTATCAGCATATCTGGCCACGTCGAGCCAATAGCGCCCACGATGCTCGCCCCATTGAGGCAACGCCAATAGTTCGTCGACATATTTCTCGTAGGCTTTTGGCGAGGAATCGTTCACGAAGGCCTCGATCTGCTCCGGCGAAGGAGGCAAGCCCGTGAGATCGAGGCTCACTCGCCGGGCCAAGGTGCGCCGGTCCGCGACGGGGGCCGGCTTGAGCTGCGTCGCGTCCAGCCGAGCGCCAATAAAGTGATCGATGGCGTTCCGTGTCCAACTGGGGTCGCTTACGGTGGGTAACTCGGCTTGTTGCGGCGGGATGAGTGACCAGTGAGGTTGATATTCGGCTCCCTCTTTGATCCAGCGGGTCAGCAAGGCCTTTTGTTCGTCGGTAAGTTTTTTCTTCGTTTCCGGCGGGGGCATCATCTCCGCATCGTCGTTCGAGGTGATTCGACGGATCAACTCGCTCGTTTCCGGTTCGTTGGGAACGATGGCCCCCATGTCGATGGCGGCATCCCGACGATCAAGCCGCAAGTCAGCCTGCCGTGAGGCACTATCGGGGCCGTGGCAAGAAATGCACGCGTCGAACAGAATCGGGCGAATGTCGCGATTGAATTCGAGCTTGTCCTGAGCGCAAGCAACAACCGAAATCCCGCTGGAAAAAAGCAGCATCCCCCCCAGGACTGTTGCCTGTCGCCAACGAGCTATCAATCTCACCAGCAATACTTTGATTCTCATGGATCGACTTAACCTGCGATTCAAGTTCGCGGTCGGAACAATAGACGAGATGATCCAGCCAATAGATCGACTTAAGACCGGTTTCGGGGGCTTAATTCAGCCTCATTTCCCTCAAGCATTAATTGTCCCCTGAGTACTACCCTAGGTCAACGGTTTATGTCTCCCGGTTTTAGGACGCCGCTTTGTTTTCGGTGAATTCACACGTGATAAAATGGAAGAGAAGACGTTTTTTCGCGAGATTATTGTTTACACTTGTGCAAGCCAAACCAAAAGCCAAGCAAGAGTGCTCGTACACGAAGGCCCAGAGAAGTCTCAGCAGTGGACGCTGGTGCGGCTTAAGAATAAATAGCCGCTGCAGAACAATGCGCCGGTGCCTCAAGGAAAGTGAGATTTTTCCCAAGTTTCACAGTAGCCGAGGCGGGACTCGAACCCGCACGAGGGTTACCCCCCACTGGATTTTAAGTCCAGAGCGTCTGCCATTCCGCCACTCGGCCAAACAGATGCGGATTGGTTATCCGCTATGTGCTACTGGCTTGCCATTGTTCTTCATTTTTTGATCTACTTCCATAATTACATCCTGCTCTCGGCAAATAGCACTTGTTCGTTCTGTACCGGCGTTCTTAAGTCTTTCCAGCTTGAGAATCATCCAAGGCATGACGCACAATTGCTAGGCCATGGAGGACACGGGCAAGTCGGTGGCAACCTTCAGTTCGAGCCTGCCAACCGCGCATTTCCCCTATCGCAATTTGTGTCTCCAGATTACTGTTTTTGGGGGCGTTCGCCAACTCGGCGAGACATGCACTTAACGCGTTTTTCTGCTCGGTTGGACGTGAAACATGGATTATCCCGGCTGGGACGGCTTTCTGGGGACGCGGGCCTCATTCATGCTCGATGCTGTTTGCGTCGGCATGGTCATGGTGATACTCATCCTCTCCTGGAGCATTCGCCAAGTCCACGTGCATCGGAATTTTCGACTCCACAAACGCGTGCAACTGGGACTCGCCGCGTTGTTGGCCGTGGTACTCACCGCTTTTGAAATCGACATCCGTCTCAACGGCTGGCAAGAACGTGCCGCCGGCGAAGTGGGAGAATCACCAACTACAGCAGTGTTTACCGCGCTGTGGATTCATCTGTTCTTCGCACTCTCCACGGTCGTGATCTGGATCACGGTCATAGTCCTTGCCCTGCGGCGTTTCCCCAACCCGCCACTACCCAACGAGCACAGCACGTTCCACCGCCGCTTTGGCTGGCTAGCGGCAATCGACATGCTGTTTACCACAATCACGGGCTGGGTGTTTTACGTGATGGCGTTCGTCGCGTGAAGTCCGTAGCCAGTTGTCAGTAGCTCGTTGCAACGGACAACTGACCACGGACGACTGACATTAAACAATCCCCCGCGCGTGGCTACCCATTTCGCTCGCGCCGATTTCGATGCGATTGATCGCATTCACAAAGGCCCGCGTACTCGCCTCCACCGTATCGGTCGACGCACCTCGGCCACGATAGATTCGGCCGTTGTATTCGACCTCCACCAGCGATTCGCCCTGCGCGTCCGTGCCGCGGCTCGCGCTTTGTACGCGGTAATCCTTGAGCACCACTAATTTGCCTGTGATATCCTCGACCGCATTGAAGATGGCGTCGAGCGGGCCTTCGGCCTGAACTTCCGGAGAGGCAAACTTTTCACCGCCGCGGCTCAGGACAACCTGCGCCCGCTGTGAACCACCGCTTGAGGCATGCACTTCATAGCTGACCAACTGCCATTGATCGCTGACCTCCGTGTTCCGCTGCTCGATCAAAGCCGCGATGTCGCCATCGTAGATTTCCTTCTTCTTGTCGGCGAGCTTTTTGAAGTCAGTAAACAAGGCGTCGATTTGCTCTTCGGGAAGATGGTAGCCCATCGCGCGGGCTCGGTCGGCAAGTGCCGCCCGGCCACTGTGCTTGCCGAGCACAAGATCGGTCTTGCTGAAACCGACGTCTTCGGGACGCATGATTTCATAGGTCGTCGGCTCTTTCAACATGCCGTCTTGATGAATGCCAGCTTCGTGGGCGAAGGCATTGCGGCCCACGATAGCCTTGTTTCGCTGGACTAACATGCCTGTGATGTTTGAGACCAAGCGGCTTGTCGGCACCAATCGCGGCGTGTTGATCCCCGTGGAGAGCTTGTAATAATCGCTCCGCGTGCGGAGGGCCATCACGACTTCTTCGAGCGAACAGTTCCCCGCGCGCTCGCCGAGGCCGTTAATCGTACATTCAATTTGCCCCGCCCCATGTTCGACCGCGGCGAGGCTGTTGGCGACCGCGAGGCCCAAATCGTTGTGACAATGCACGCTGATGACGGCTTTGTCGATGTTGGGCACGCGATTCATCAAGGTCTTGATGACATTCGCAAAATGCGTCGGTGTGGCATACCCGACGGTGTCGGGAATGTTGACCGTCGTCGCCCCCGCAGCAATCGCCGCCTCGACCACTTGGCAGAGGAAATCAGGCTCCGTGCGGGCCGCATCCTCGGGCGAGAACTCAATATTCTCGCAATAGCTTTTCGCCCGTTTTACCCCCTCGACCGCGCGGCGAATGATTTCGTCCTTGTCCATCCGCAATTTGAACTCGCGGTGGATCGCACTCGTGGCAAGAAACACATGAATCCGCGTGTCGGCTCCATGCTGCAAGGCTTCCCAGGCACGGTCGATGTCACGTTCGTGGCATCGAGCCAAGCCGCAGATGGTCGCCCCTTTCACCGTCTTGGCAATCGCGGTAACCGCCTCGAAGTCGCCGATCGAGGTAATTGGGAAGCCGGCTTCGATCACGTCGACCCCCAGATCCACGAGCGCCTGGGCGACCTCCAACTTTTCGCTGAGGTTCATGCTGCAGCCGGGAGACTGCTCACCATCTCGGAGAGTGGTATCAAAAATCGTGATTTTTCGCTGGTTAGTGGTGGACATGGTCATCGGTCCATAATCAAAAAGAGTAGGTAAAATTGATCCCAAAAAACAAAAAAACCCCGAAGCCGCAGGGCTTCAGGGTTTGTGACATTCTTCAAGTTTGTCTTTGCGAACCCTAAGCCCTGCTCCTGAAGAGCGAAAGTAGTAGCAAGGATAGCAAGGACGAAATGATCATAATCTTTAATACTTCGGTTGGCGCGGGCGAGAACTTTTGGCTATTCTCCGCCACCTCATTCAGATAACTGTAGCTGAGACTTCCGAGCAGGTCAAGGTTCACTAAATTCGCGAGAAAATGGCTTTCGGCGCGAAAAAGACGCTTTGTCTGGCCGTTCGTCGAACAGATTGAACTAGTGCGGATTCCAAGAAATCAAATCACCGATTGTCGAGACAAAATCCATGCTAACCCAAATGGTCAATACCGTCATCGGTCATCTCGGCTATCAAGTCACCCGTCAGGACTCCAACGGATATGTGCTTCATAACTATGTGAAACAAGACGGCTCCTTCGATTACGAACGATACCGTGCTGTCCAAGAAGAAGGCAACAAGAAGAAAATCAATTCTGTTTGGGTGATTGAAGAGAATATCGAATTCCTTGCCAACTACATTAAGTCATTGTTGCCCCATGCTCAATTCGGTATTTGCCATGGCACGCGTCGCGGCAACGAGCAGCAATGGTTCCGCAAATACTTAGGCTGCGAAGTCATTGGCACCGAAATATCCGCCACGGCTACGACGTTTCCTCACACGATCCGGTGGGATTTTCACGATGTAAAGCCCGATTGGCTTGATGCCGTCGACTTCATCTACAGCAATTCTTTTGATCACAGCTATGCCCCCGAAAAGTGCCTGAATGCTTGGATGAGCTGCGTCAAGCCAGGGGGACTCTGCGTTCTTGAACATAGTTCTTATCACGAACCTGAAGGCAGTAGCGAGCTCGATCCGTTTGGAGCAAGTCTTTATTACATGCCTTATCTGCTCACCAAATGGGGCCAAGGAAAATTTGGCGTTCGGCACCTTTTCCCTGCGCCGTCCAAAAGAGATTCTTTGAATCACATGCATTACCTTGTGATTCAAAAGTTTTAAGTGAGTTCATGCGGCGGTCACTCATTGACAAATAACTAGCCGCTTGGGATGCGTGGCCATGGAAGACAAAGGAACACATCTCGACCTGAGCTCCGACGATCCGTCCACAACTTCTGCGCGAGGCAAGGAAAAAGCGTTTTTAGGTGTCCATTTTGCTTGCTGCGAGGTCTACGCCCGCATCTACCCCAACCGCGATGGCACCGCCTACGTCGGCTATTGCCCACGCTGTGCGAAGAGGGTCAGTTTTGAAATTGGCCCCGGCGGCACGGATGCCCGCTTTTTCACGGCGGGCTAAGCTGCTAGCGTCAATCGGCCTCACCTTGCCGCCACTCTGTCGTTTTCCTAATATCCGCGACCGATTCCCAGTCGTTTCCCACGGGATTTGCGTGCCCATGCTTTTGGATACTGCCCATACTCTTGGATTTGAGCTGCGACCTTGCGGTCGCAGTTGCGCTAGTACCGCTCGCACCTTGAACCCGGGCGAACTTTATTTTTCGGTATTGGAGGAGTCAGCGGGTGAATTTGTCCGCCGTGACTATGGCGTCGAGGCTTGGCAAGGCCCGCCCAAAGCTTGTGTCGCATGGTGGCGATCACGAATTCCTGGCAAAGACGACAACCAACCGCGACTGGCCCCGGTCGAGGTGATGCTCAATTTGTTCGAGGCCCTTGAAGACCGACCGCAAGAAGTCGAGTTTCGCTATTTGCTGGGCCTGCTTCTCCTGCGTCGCAAAGTGGTCCGCCATGAAGAGAGCCGTAAGGATGACCAGGGCCGGGAAGTGATCGTGCTGCACTGCCAGAAACGCCAAAAAGAATATGAGCTGGTCGTAGCCAATCCACCCGCGAATCGGGCGATGAAGTTGCAGCAACAGATGTTTGACCTACTCTACGGCGAGGGCGAAGTCACATCCACAACTCCCGAATTAACCAGCGAGTCGAAGGATTGATGTTGAGATCGCCTAAAACATCTGCGTATTGCTGGCGACACGGTACTTCCGTGGTTTTGCTACTGCTGTTGTTTTGTTGCTCGGGGGCTACCTGTAATCGTTCAATGCGTAGTCCGTTCGCGACAGTAGGACCACCCGCGCCGGAAGTGCTGATGACGGGGTCCACGCTCGATCAAATCATCGCCGCGGTCAACCAGAATGCCTCACGAATTCAGAATTATCAAACCACTAACGCGACCATCACCGTGCCCGGCGATGCCATGATGCCCGCCTTGCGCGGCAATATCGCCGCTGAACGCGCCAACAAACTCCGACTGCAGGCTTCCACGGCGCTCACGGGGCCGGAAGTCGATTTGGGGAGCAACGACGAGCTGTTCTGGTTCTGGGTGAAACGCAACGACCCTCCTGCCGTTTATTTTTCGCGGCATGATCAGTTTGTGGGCAGCGCCGCTCAGCAACTACTTCCCATCGAGCCGCGTTGGCTACTCGACGCGCTCGGCTTCATGGAATTCGCCCCCAACGATTTCCACGAAGGCCCCGTTCCCCGTGGAAATGATATCGTGGAAATTCGCTCAGTGATTCAATCGCGAATCGGCACGCTCTCGCGCAATACCGTCATCGACGCCAAACGAGCGTGGGTGCTCGAGCAACACATTTATGATGGCCGTGGCACGCTGCTCGCCAGCGCCGTGGCCCGGTCACATCAGTTCTATCCGGCAATTGGCGTTTCATTACCGCAGGAAATCGAACTCAATTTACCGCTGGCGCACATGGCCCTGTCCATCGATGTCGGTACCGTGCAAATCAACCAACTCGGCAGTAATCCCGCGCTGTGGCAATTGCCGGTGTTGAGCGGCTATCCTCAAATGAACCTTGGCACGGCTCCGCCTAACACGGTATCCGCGATGGGGGCCCCTGGGAGCAACGATTGGAACACCGGTGCTGCCCCCGGTTGGTTGGGCATCGAGCAACAGCCGGGCGCTATCGCCGCGTCCTACGAAAATCGGCCCGTCGCGTCGTACGTGATGCCGCCGGTCACGCCAACCTCAGCGACGACCACCCCATTGGTGCCAAACGCCGCTCCACAACTTCAAACCTTGCCGATAGGTGGCGTAGCAGTCCAGAAGTAGCCGCGAACAGACTTGTTCGCAGGTCGAGACAAAGCTGCGGCTCGTCGAGTCGCGGCTATTAAGCCATCAATCGCTCCAAATCCCCAAGTGCTCGCGTCGTGCCCTGTCTTGCGCCGATCTCAAGCGATCCTTCATCCGCTGGCTATAGTCGTAGCCCAGCTTGGCCCGCGCGAGTCCCGCGCCGATCAGCTCCTCATTCAATAACCGCTCGTCGTGCCAGACAAAGGCCAAGTGTCGGCCATATTGATCGACCCCTTCGCCGTCGACGGTGATCGAAACCATATTTCTGGCTTCCCGCACAAACCGCTCGGTGTAGGCGGTTGCCTGTGGGCCCCACTCTTCAACCGCTGTGTGCTCTTTGACGGTCTCCGGCGTATCGACTCCTTGCAGCCGCACCCGCAGCCGATCTTTTTTCAGGAGCAGGGTATCGCCATCCACCACGCGCAACACTTCATACTGACCGTTGCGAAGCGCGCCGGGAGAGCGCGTCGGCACATCGTTGGTGGGCAGGTAAGGCTCGAACCACCAACTCAGCAGCACCAACGCGACAACGACAAGAATCGTAACAATCTGCGAGCGTGGATCGCGGCGAATGCGAGCATGCATGCTGCGGTTCTCGTATGAGCCGCAGGCGGTAGCCCACGGTAAAAATTCAGTTCTGACTGAAGTCGAGTTGCTGCGCCATGGCCCGTCCTAACGGATTCTTCACAAATCGTTGCCGGCACTCGCTGCACAGATCGAAGCGAACGTGATGGTAGACTTCGTCGCTGATTTGACAATCATCCATGTTGTCGAGCGATTCGAGGATGTCCTGAATTTCTTGCAGATGGTCGCGGTCCCCACAGCCGTCCTCTTCCACGGGATCGAGTGCCGCGTAAACCTCCATGCGAACAACGTAACGCATGTCGTTCTGGGGGTCGAGGGAGCGTTTACAACAATCGCATGTGTAATGGATCATCTGCTTGGTTCCTTTCAGCATGAATCGTCCGCAACATAAATACCTGGCAAGTCTTCCCTGCTTCATTTCATCCTAACGATAAGATCCAGCCGCAAGCAAGGCAAAAGTTTAATAGTATTTTTTGTGCAAGTTGCTCGCAAAGTTTGAGCAAAACCCGTGGCTGCGTGCCGCAAATTGCGTGCCTACTGACAACCGCAAGCTGGCCTGACGCCCACGACACTATCTGTGAAGTTCTGAAAAAACTTGGCATACATCCGCCTAGTCGGACTTCACTCCACGACCACGCTGGGACTAAAATCTAGGGCACGGGATGGTAGCGAACTAGTTTTCCCCATTCACTGCTTGTACAATACGATTAGGTAACAGGAGGTGCGCCTTGTCTGCCCGAGCGACGAAATCACGCAAATGCAGACTGCCAAATCCCTTGGCATAGATTTCGTTTCAGGCTCAACGACCCCTTTGTGAAAGAGTACCTACCCCAAAAAAGTGCATGTTCCGACAAAAACTTGCACGGAACTTGCACCCTGCTTGCTGTGTCTACCGGAACTGTAGGCACTCCTTGCGAGGAAACTGTTGCGGTACTGTTGTAGGCCTGAGACCAAACACCAGCGAACATTTTCAAGATTCCAAGGATAATTGCCATTTAGCTGCTATCGTTAATTTCCAGTGACCGAGTTCGGAGAGATTGCTTCCATGTCGACTGCGTCGCCAAGCGGACTCAATGCAAGTGTTCTGGTGCTGAATCGCCAATATATGGCCGTCCACGTGGTCAACGTGCGTCGAGCGTTCAGTTTGCTCCTCAACGAGTTGGCCGAGGTAATTCACCTCGAAGATGGCCAGTTCGCCAACTATGATTTTCACTCGTGGCGTGAAATCAGCGAGCTCAAGGCCCATTATAAGGAGCCGCACGACGACTGGATTCGCAGCGTCAATTTTGAAGTTTGCGTGCCCCGCGTGCTACGTTTGCTCCACTACGACCGTCTGCCCAAGCAGCGGGTGCGCCTCAATCGCCGCAATATTTTTGCCCGCGATGCGAACATCTGCCAATACTGCGGCCTGCGCTTTCCCACGACCGAACTGAGCCTCGACCACATCCTGCCGACCTGCATGGGTGGCGAAGCGAGTTGGGAGAACTTGGTCTGCGCTTGCGTAAAGTGCAACGTCCGCAAGGGCGGTCGCACCCCCAAGCAAGCCGGCATGAAGTTGATTCGTCCGCCCATCATGCCCAAGCGGAGCCCCATGCTTACGATCAAGCTCGGCAACCCCAAGTACGCGAGTTGGAAGACGTTCGTCGACAGCGCCTACTGGTCGGTCGACTTGAAGTAACTCACACATGTTTAGCCGGCAGCGTCCCGCTGCCGGTTTTTTGTGTTTCTGCCGAATAAATTTGTGCCTCGATTCGTCACTGATTGCCATCGGCCGGCGACATGCTGCCTGATCCTTTTCCTCTTCGAAAAAATCGTTTTATTTGAAACTCAAATTGCATCAAAGTTATCAAAGCAATAATCACCACAAAAACTGACGACACTACTACGGTGGGTATAGGCCCAGTCGAATACACAAAGGCCAGCATAACTGTCAAAAGGACAAAAGCTCCATAAAGGCACACTATTCGCATATTAAAAACTACGATTGAACTTCCACTCCTCAGGGAGCGTATAAGTTTAATTGGTCGGCATAGCTTCGCTCTTCTCGGTGACTTATAAATAAAACATGAAACCCTCGTGCCGCTACTTCCGATTTTTTTTGGTGGCCAGCCTTTCGCTGAGTCTGATCGGTGGCAACTTCTGTTCGCCTAGCGCGATGGCTGAGTGCCCAGCAAGTAAGAGAGTTACTCCTGTAGCGAATATTTTCTGCTGCGGTGCCAATTGCCAGTGCGGCCCTGGTTGCTGCGTTAGCACTCCTGAGAATAGCCAACAGCCTACGAACAATCTTGAACGAGACTTGCGTGATCTCGTGAAGACCACTCCTGACGTATATTGCGCGGTCTGCGAACTTACTTTTGGACAGCGGCTTTCCAAGCCAGCTTCGGATTTTTGTGGGGATAGTCATTCTCCACAAACTTTGGTCACGCAGCACACCTGTCTTCAGGTCTGATGTCTGCGCTGTTGGTGCGCACTTAGCGTAATTGCTAGGTTTCTTACGCACGATAGATTGATTGATTTCTTGTTGTCGTAGTTGCTGCACGATGTGCCGCAAATTGCACGAAGAATCCTGCCACGAAAGCCCATCATTTTGTCGTCCCACTGGGTGACAGACTTTCGACGGCCATTTTTTAGGCGGAGGTGTATGATGAACGCACGAAAAGTATTTCTAGCGGTTTTAGCAATCAGTCTTGTTGGTCCAAGTGTCGGACAAGCGGGACAAGCTCTAGGCACCGCGAAAGCGCGGGGAGATTTCAGGCCCTACAGCCAAGCACAACAATCGGCATCGCGTGGTGTGAGACGATCTCAGCCTGCCTATCGATATAGTGCTCCTCGCAGTGCCCCGGTGATCGTGGAAACACCGGTCATTCGCGATGTACCGGGCCCGGTTGTGGCGCAGGCCCCAGTAGCGGAAGCGCGCAGATTCTCTCAAGCTCCTATCGCTGAGCAAGAAGCTGCCGCAACTTCTACCAACAAGCCTTGCCCGCAAGCAACTGCGACAGCGGCTCCCTCAAGTTCCGGCCGTCGGTACTCCTATGCACCGGCACCGACTTCTTCGGGGAACTATAGCCGTTCGTATTCCGGTAACTCCGGCCGGTCCAGCACACCGACCTGGTCGCTGCCGAAAACGGATTCACGGAAGTTCAACAACCGTTAATTAGTTGAGTAGCCCTGGCCACATATTACGCCTAGGCCAGGGCTTTTACTTCACTGGCGATTCACATTATTTCTTAAGCCGACATTCCCCATATGGACTGAGCCTGGAACCGATCCAGGCACCGAATGCTCCCCATTTTATTGGTCGTCCCCACCGCGCGTCTAGCGCGTGGTGAAAATTTCGACAGATCTTCTTGGCCCGCGCC
>Ga0163151_10003949_pt1 | contig 20599 bp, 20 predicted proteins | sample OliLakLV19MP5IB2_FD_145596 | JGI IMG/M metagenome (GOLD analysis project Ga0163151, IMG submission 145596) | Freshwater microbial mat bacterial communities from Lake Vanda, McMurdo Dry Valleys, Antarctica - Oligotrophic Lake LV.19.MP5.IB-2 | ecosystem: Environmental > Aquatic > Freshwater >... | reverse complement strand
CCCGGGACGCCCAGGGATAGCAATCCCTGGGCGTCCCGGGCGTGTACCGAGTGGGATGCGTTCATGTCCATCGATGCAGAATTCGTCGTCACCGCGCTGTCGGTGCAGATGCCCGCGGTGATGCGGTGGTCCGGAGCGGTGGCCCGTCGGCTGCGGCATTTCAATATCGCGCTGGAAGGAAAATCGTCCGGCAGCGCGTCGACCGACGCGCTCACGCTCGCCGATCTCACGATTCAGGAACTGCTCGTCGCGGCCTTGCGGGACACCGATCCCATCTTCCGCCATTGCCGGATTGAAGCCGAAGAATCGACGGGCGATCTCGGCCGGTTCGCGACCGCAGCGGACTTGGCCATCGCGCTCGATCCCATCGACGGTACCAAGCAGTATCGCGACAAATCCGGCAACGGTTACGCGGTGATGCTGCACCTGCGGAACGCGACCGACGCGCTGTATTCGCTGGTCTACGTCCCGGAGAAAGGGGAACACGGCTGGTGGGTCGAGGCCTCCGCCGGCCGCGTCGCCTGCGGGCCGGATGATCCGTCACGGCCGGCGCTCGATGTCGTACGCTCCCTGCCGACGTTTGAGGCCTCGACGCCCCTGCGGAGCCGGAAGATCTATCTCATCGGTTTCCAGCACCGCGACCAGATGGCTGCTGACCTGGTGACGCAAGCGGGCCTGGAGGGGGTTGCGCCGGATGACATGCCGGGCAGCGTCTACGAACTGCTGGCCCAACGGGAGTTTGCGGGATCGCTGATTCACTCGCCGAACGTTTATGATTTCCCGGTGTCCCTCCAGATCGCGAGACTGCTGGGCGGCGATGCCGTCTGGGTTCACAACGGTGAACCGGTCCATTTCCGCGAAACGTGGTTGGATGACCGGGCCGACATGGTCCGCCTGCCGGGCATCGTCGCCTGCAGCCCGGACCCGACGGTGCTGGCGACGCTGGTGGCCACCGCGAAGACCTGGAACCCGGATCGCTACCATCCCCAGACCGGGTTGTGATGGTCGTGTGCAAGGTCATTCGGTGAATGGACTTGCGGCGTCCCGGCGAGCGGGGTGACTTGCAGGTTGAGTGGCATCGCGGTACCGTATTCATTGCAGCGCGCTGTCAGAGACCCTCGCCATCGGTCCTCGGTGCCCCGCGGGCGGGCGAGTCACCATCCTGTCATTCACAAGGCTCCTGGGTTTCATGCCGGAAGTGATCGACATCCGTCGAGCGGACGATCCGCGCGATGTCACCCATCGTCTGTGTGAGCTGCTGTCCGCCGGGAAACTGATCGGTCTGCCCACCGAAACGCAATACACGGTCTGTGGTTCGGCGCTGAGCTCGGCTGCGGCTGCGCAATTGTGCGAACTCGGATTCGCCGAGGGGCTGGAACTCATCGTCAAGTCGGCCGAGGAGGCCCGCGACTACTGGACCGCGCCGGTTCTGTCCGCCGCGTCGAAGTTGAGCCGCCGGTGTTGGCCGGGGCCGGTGGTTCTGGGGTTGCCGCTCGACCAGTTGGGCGGGTTGTACTCCCGGATTCCCGCAGAGGTCCAAAGCGCCGTCGCCACCGCGCGGGGGACGGTGCGGTTTCGCGCCCCGGCGTATCCGCTGTGGCAGGAGATTCAACGGTTATCGCCGGCACCGCTCATTGCGCTGGCGGATTCGTCGACGGGAAATCTGCGACGGGCGGCCGGCGAACTGCAGGAGTTTGGCGATGCGCCGGTGGTTACCGTGGATGACGGCCCCTGCCGGTACGGAGAGTTTACAACCGTGGTGAATCTGCAGGGTTCGACCTGGGAACTCGAGCGGCCCGGCATCGTCAGCGAGACGAACATCAGCCGGCTGGCGAGCGAGGTCTATCTGTTCGTCTGCACGGGCAACACCTGCCGCAGTCCGATGGCGGAGGCCATGTTTCGCAAACTGGTGGCGACTCGATTACAATGCTCCGACGACGAACTGGTCGATCGGGGCTACACGATTGCGTCGGCCGGGCTCGCCGCCGCGGTCGGCTCGCCGGCCAGTCCGGAAGCGGTGGAGCTGCTGGCGGACGAGGGGATTGATCTGCGCGAGCACGAAAGCCAACCCCTGACCGAACGCTTGCTGAACCAGGCGGACCACGTGATTACGATGACCCGACAGCATCGGCAGACGATTCTGTCCGAACGCCCGGACCTGCACGATCGCGTGCGGGTGCTGGCGGACGACGGCGGCGATATCTCGGACCCCATCGGCGGCCCGCGGGCGACCTATGCGGCCTGCCGGGATGAAATCGAGCGGCAATTGCGGACGCTCGTGGATCGACTGTTTTAGAGAGATGAAACGATCGTGATGAAGATTGGAGTGGCCAGCGACCACCGCGGTTATCAGGTGAAGGCCAAGATTCTGGGCCAGATCGCCGAGTTGGGGTACGAGCCGATCGACATGGGCCCCGAAAGCGGCGACAGCGTCGATTACCCCGACTACGCGTCGAACGTCGCCTCGGCGGTGTCGCGCGGCGAGATCGATCGGGGCATCCTGATTTGCGGCACCGGCATGGGGATGTGCATCGTCGCCAATAAGTTCTGCCGCGTGCGGGCGGTCCCCTGCCACGACGACCTCACGGCGGAAATGAGCCGACGACACAACGACGCCAACGTCCTCTGCCTGTCCGCGGACCTCCTGGGCGAGCGGCTGGTCAGCCGGATGGTGGAGCTGTGGCTGACCACCGAGTTCGAAGGGGGCCGCCACGCGCGTCGGCTGGAGAAAATCTCCCAGGTCGAACAGATGAACGGTTGCCCGACCAACAAGCCGCCGGCTCCGCCAAAGGCCTGACGCTACGGATTCACGTCGATTGACGCTTCACGCGACTCTCGCCCAGCACGAAGGAGTTCACCGTTGGCTGCCCCCGCCGCTTGCCAGTTCTCCAAAACTCACGAATGGGCCGCTGTCGACGGCGACACGGCCATCGTGGGCATCACCGATTTCGCCGTGCAGTTGCTGAGCGACCTGGTGTACGTCGATCTGCCCAAACCGGGCCGCAAGGTGACCGCCGGCGAACCGTTCGGCGAGATTGAAAGCGTGAAGCACGTCAGCGATCTCTACTCCCCGGTGACGGGCGAGGTGATCGCCGTCAACGCGCAACTCGCCGATCATCTGGAATGGCTGTCGAGCGAACCGTTCGGCCAGGGGTGGATGATCAAGGTCAAAGTCGCGAGTCCCCCCGCGGGCCTGCTCGACGCGGCGGCGTATGCAGCCCACTGTCAGACGGAAGGGCATTGACTCGAGATTTCCGTGGTGGGTCAGTTTGGCGTGAGGTGGAATACTAACCCGAAGCGTAAGCGAGGACATGGAGCCATTGACGTCCATCTGCCGTCACTAATGCCTCCCGGATTTCGCTTCCGCGAGAGGAAGTTGGATCTTCTCACGAGCGCTCGTCCTCGCTGACGCGTCGGGTTAGTATCAATCAAACTGACCCACTACCGAAATTTGCGATGTTGGGTGCCGCGCTCATTGCTGCCACGGATTGACTTCCTTTCGAGACGAATCTTGGCCTACCTCTTCAACACCGATCGCGAACGACAGGCGATGCTGCGCACGATCGGCGCGGGGTCGATCGGGGAGATTCTGGAGCAGATTCCGGCTGCGCTGCAGCTCCGGCGACCGCTCGATCTGCCGCCGCCGCTGACGGAGCTCGATCTCGAACGCCAGCTGCGCGCGCTCGCGGCAGAGAACGTCGGCGTCGGCAGTCGCGTCTGCTTCCTCGGCGGTGGCGCCTACGATCATTACATCCCCGCCGTGGTCGATGAAATCACCGGTCGCGGCGAGTTCTACACGGCCTACACGCCGTATCAGGCCGAGGCGTCGCAGGGGAGCCTCCAGGCGTTCTTCGAGTATCAATCGCTGATCTGCGAGTTGACGGGAATGGACGTCTCAAATGCCAGCCTGTACGACGGGGCGAGCGCCGTCGCCGAGGCAGTGTTGATGTCGCTGCGGACCACCGATCGCGTGTCGAAAGTGGTCATCTCGGCGGCCGTCCATCCGGAGTATCTGCAAGTCGTGCAGACCTACGTGTCGCACCTAGGATGCGATGTCGTCGTGGTGCCCATCACGGACGGCGTGACCGACCTCGCGAAACTGGCTGCCGTCGTCGATGACCGGACGGCGGCCGTTGTCGCGGCCAGCCCGAACTTCTTCGGCTGTCTGGAGGACGTCGCCGCCATCAGCGAGCTGGCCCACAAGCACGGCGCGATGTCGGTCCAGATCTTCGATCCGATCAGCCTCGGTCTGGTCAGGCGGCCGGGCGACCTCGGCGTGGACATTGCGGTCGCCGAAGGGCAACCGTTGGGGATTCCGTTGCAGTTTGGCGGACCCTATCTGGGCATTCTCGCTTGCCGCGAAGAGTTCGTCCGCAAGCTGCCGGGCCGGCTCATTGGGCAGACGGTAGACCGGCTGGGGCGGACGTGTTACGTCCTCAACCTGCAGGCCCGCGAGCAGCACATTCGCCGGGACAAGGCGACGAGCAACATCTGCACGAATCAGGGCCTGATGGCGCTCCGGGCGACCGTGTACATGTCGCTGCTCGGTCCGCAGGGACTGCGCGAAGTCGCCACGGCGTGTTGCCAGCTCGCGCACTATGCGCACGATCAATTACTGAAGGTGCCCGGCGTGTCGGCGCTGGGCACGCGACCGTTCTTCAAGGAGTTCGGCGTCCGCGCGGCAGGCGGTGCGGAACGGGCGATGGCCAGGGCCGCGAAAGCGGGGCTGGATGTCGGTCCGGCCTTGTCGCGATTCCCGCGGATCGCCGGACTGTCCGCCGATGAGCAATCGCAGGGGCTGCTCGTGGCGGTGACGGAATGTCGTTCGCGCGACGACATCGACCGATTGTGTCGAGCGCTGGCGGCCTCGTGATGACGAATCCTTCGATCCCAGGCGGTGTGAAAGTCTCGTCGATGCGGAACACGTTGGCCACCCGATTGCTGACCGAACTCTCGACGCCCGGCCGTCGCGGGGCCGTGTTTCCCACGCCCGATGTCCCGGTCCGGCCAATGAACGATCTGATTCCGAGCCAATTCCAGGCATCCACGCCGCCGGCCTGGCCCGAGGTGTGCGAGCCCGACATCGTCCGGCATTTCGTCAACCTGTCGACGTTGAACATGTCGGTCGATACGCACTTCTACCCGCTCGGCAGTTGTACGATGAAGTACAACCCCAAGCGGCACGAGCGCTGCGCCAAGCTGCCGGGCATTGTCGATCTGCATCCCTATCAGTCGGCGTCCGATTTGCAGGGCCTCTTGGAACTGCTGTTTGAGATGCAGCAGATGCTCGCCGAGATCGCGGGCCTGCCGGCCGTCTCGCTGCAGCCAGCTGCCGGTGCGCAGGGAGAGCTGACCGCCCTGCTGGTGGCCGCCGCGTACTTTCGCGCGCGGGGTGAAACGCGGACGAAAGTGCTGTTTCCCGCGAGCGCCCACGGCACCAACCCGGCCTCGGCGGCGATCGCCGGATTTCAATGCGTCCAGCTCGAAGGCTCCCAGGGCGGCCTGATGGATGTCGAAGGCCTGCGCCGCGCCGTCGATTCGCAGACCGCCGTCCTGATGGTGACGAATCCCAATACGCTGGGGTTGTTCGAGGAACGCATCGCCGAGGTCGCCGAGATCGTGCATGCGGCGGGCGGGCTGGTCTACATCGACGGCGCGAACATGAACGCCATCATGGGGATCGCGCGGCCGGGCGACTTCGGCGGCGACATGATGCACTACAACGTCCACAAAACGTTCACCGGCCCGCACGGCGCGGGCGGACCGGGGTCCGGTCCCATCGCCGTCCGCGATTTCCTCGCCGACTATTTGCCCGGTCCCGTGGTGACGAAAGTCGAGAACACGTATCGGCTGACAACGCCCGCCAAGTCAATCGGTCGCGTCCGCGCGCATTTCGGCAACATCGGCATTCTGATCCGGGGGTACTGCTATCTGCGGACGTTGGGCGCGGCCGGCGTGCGGGCTGCGGCCGAAGACGCCATTCTCAATGCCAACTATCTCAAGGCCAAGCTGGCCGACTTGTTGCCCGTCCCGCACGGACGGTATTGTCTGCACGAGTTCGTCGCCTCGGCGTCGCAGGCGCTGAAGGATCGGGGCATCTCGGCGATGGAAATTGCCAAGCGTTTGTTGGATTATGGATATCATGCCCCGACCATTTACTTCCCCCTGGTCGTTCCGGAAGCGTTGATGATGGAGCCCACTGAAACGGAGTCGAAAGCCACGCTCGATGACTTTGCGGCCGTCATTGCGAAAATCCTGACGGAAGCCCCGGCGGAGCTGAAGCTGGCGCCGCACACGTTGTCGGTCAGCCGGCCGAACGACGTGCGGGCGGCGCGGCAGCCGGTGCTGCATTGGACGGCGAGCGGCGAGCGCGATGCGGAGAACGGGGAGTGATGGAGAACTCGGCTTACATTTCCGACAGCGAGCGAATGCCGTCGTGCCGATTGATCCTTTCGGCCAAGCCGATGGACGGTCGTTGGAATATGGCGGTCGATGAAGCCCTGCTCGACTGTGCGATCGCGTCGGGCCAGCCGGTGATCCGCTGGTACGGGTGGTCGGCACCGACCGTTTCCCTCGGTTACTTTCAGCCCGAAGACGAGATTGCCGCCGGTCCCAAGTTCGGCGCGCTGCCGCGCGTGCGCCGACTCACCGGCGGCGGAGCGATTGTCCACCATCACGAGTGGACCTACAGCTGCGTCCTGCCGCCGGGGCAGAAGCTGGTCCGGCATCCCTACGAACTGTACGACCTGCTGCACCGGGCGGTGATCGACTGGTTCCGCGACGAGCGGTCGATTTCGTTGCAGTTGCGGGGAATTTCGCAGCGGAATCCGGAGGAGCCGGCCCTCTGTTTTCTGCGCGAAGACTCCCACGACGTTTGCCGCGGGGACGTGAAGGTGCTGGGGAGCGCCCAGCGGCGTCGGAAGGGGGCGCTCTTGCAGCACGGCAGCCTGATCCTGCGACGGTCCGAGTACGCGCCGTACGTCTCCGGGCTGTGCGATCTGGTGCCCGGCAGCGAATTGTCGGCGCGCGACGGGCAGGCGCTGGCGTGGCGGCTGGTGCATTCCGTGGGCGAAAAAATCGCCGTGTCCCGGTTGACCGCCGAAGAGAACCGGCGGGCGGAAGAAATCGCGGCGCGGGTCGGCAACGCCGAGTTTCGATCCGTTATCTGTTCGTCCGTACCAGTCCGTTAGGGTGTACGCCCCCCCGCGTATGGGAAAACCCGGCCCCACAGATTGACAGCGCCAATCGGGACTGATACCCTCCGTAGTGTCACTTCGCGGGGTTCTATACGGCATTCATTTCCTCGTCCCCGCCAATGACGAGCCTCGCTTCCAATCTGTCGTCGATGGTTGACTCCAGGGCGTGTGAGTCACACGCGTCTGTGTTGCCGTGAGTCGCCCCGTAGGATTCTGGGAGTGTCGATTTCATGCTGCAAGCCGAGTTGAAGGTGCTGGAGGGGAAGTTCCAGGGCAAGGCCATCCCTCTGAACACGAAGAAGTTCCTGGTCGGCCGCGAGCAGGACTGCCATCTGCGCCCCAACAGCGACATGGTCAGCCGGCACCATTGCGTGTTCATCGTCGACGACTTCGCCGTGCGGCTCCGCGACCTCGGCAGCACGAACGGCACGAAGGTGAACGGCGAACTGATCCGCACGGAAACCGTGCTGAACGACGGCGATCAAATCTCCATCGGCAAGCTCGACCTGCAATTCTGCCTGCGTCGGGATGAAGCCGCTGCGACAGTGGAATTGATCGCGCCGTCGTCATTGTCGGGGTTCGAGGTTCCGGTCCCGCAATCGGAGTCGGAAACGAACTACGAGATCCCCCAGTTCGAGCCGCCGAACACCGCGCCGGCCGGTACGGGCATCGCCGGGGACACGGCGATTTTTGGCGTGTCACCCACACCGCCTCCGGGCTATCCGTTGGGCATGCCGATGGGGCCGGGCGGGTTTCTCCCGCAGCCGGTCTACCCCGGTCAGCCGATGGCGGGCTATCCGCAGTATCCCCAGCAGTCCTATGGGATGCCCATGGGTTACCCGGCCGGCTATCCGCCGATGTATCCCGGCGGTCCGATGCCCGGTTATCCGCAGATGCCCTACCAGCAGCCCTATCCCGGACAGCCGGCCGTCAGCGTCGCCGCGCCCCCGGATGCGGCCGAGGCCATGCCGACCAAATTGCCCGACCCGGAGTCGACGGGCATTAAAATTCCCGCGCCGGTGGCCCCCGTCGCCGGAGCGCCGGCGCAACCGGAGATGCCCTCCAATTCGGCGGCCGACATCATCAAGCAATACATGCAGCGGCGAACGACCAAGTGATCGGCCCGGGGCGGTTCCGGAGGCCGATTGGTTGACAACGGAACCCGGTCATCGACGACATTGAGTTTGGAGGGGATGTCCTCATGTCTGAAGCGAATACGCAGGCGGCCGATCAACAGCGTCGTTACAAGGAGTTTCTGGATCTGCTCCCGCTGACGATGATGCTCTCCGGGCTGCCGGCCAGCGATATCGGTAAGTACTTCAACGAAGAGCAGATGGAGCTCCGGGCCAGCGCCATTCAGCGGGCCTACAAGCAGTCCCGCAACCTGGTCCGCGACGTCGTCACGCGGTGATTCCCACCGTTTCGTGCAGTGCCGGCCGCGACCTGCGGACGCGGTTTGCGACGCGTTCGCGAAACCCGGCGTCTTTGACGGGGGTATCCGGATCAGGACATGAATCCGGAAACGGACGACGACGTCGGGTTGATGCAGCGTTGCCTGGCCGGTGAGGAAGCCGCGCTGCGGGCGTTCGTCGACCGCTATCAGGGGCTGGTCTTCGCCCTGTGTTTTCGGATGCTGTCCCATCGCCAGGATGCCGAAGACACCACCCAGGAGACGTTGCTCAGAGCCATTCGCCACCTCGGGCAATGGGAGCCGGCAAGGCCGTTCAAGCCGTGGCTGCTCGCCATCGCGGCGAATCGCTGCCGGACGCGACTGGGGCAACGGTCGCGGAAGCCGGTCGAACTCGGCGACCGGGCCCCGGATGTCGCGGCTCCGGCCGAGCCGCAGGCGTTGTCCGAGGAACTGCAACGGGCGGTGGGCGGTTTGCGAGACGATTACCGTCTGTGCTTTGTGATGTTTTATCAACAGGAGTTGTCGGTCCAGGAAATCGCCGAGACCTTGAAGTGCCCCGAAGGCACGATCAAAACCTGGCTGTATCGCGCGCGGAAACAGATTGCGAACGAACTCGTCGAACGAGGCGTGGTGGATCGGGACGGCTATGAACTGCACGGACTTTGAGAACGAACTGATCGAACTGACCGCGGCCCGCACGCGCGGACTGTCCGAGGCCGCGCGTCGGCACGTCGCGACGTGCGCCGACTGCCGCCGCAGCGTGAATGGCGATCGCGCTCTGGATCGGATGATCGCAGCCTGGCGGGCCGCCACGCCGGCTCCGACGTCGCGTGCCCGGCTCGTGACGGCATTGCTCAACGATCGGCCCCGCGCAGCACCGGCACGATCCACTCCGCAGCGGACCCCGGCGGCAGCATGGTCGCTGATCACCGTGGCCACGGTCTTGATGTGCCTCGGCGTCGCGCTCTGGCGGGACGACGATCCACGCCCCAATGCCCTGGTGAACCGCGGACCAGAATCATCGCCGGTCCAAGCGCTGCCGATCAGTGAATCGGTGGCATCGTTGTGGGATGGCATGCAATCGCGCTCGCAGCAGGCGGCGGTCGAGACCGTGCGTCGGTTGGAGGAATGGCCGCAGGTCGCGCTGCACGAGACGATTCCCGCAGCGCTGCCCATCAGCGCCGCGGAGGCCGCGAATTCACCGCAGTCGTCGGCCCCCTGGTTGCAGTGGGGCGAGCCGCTCGGCCGCCAGGTCGGCCAGGCGTTCCAGTTCCTCGGCGACGCTTTGCCCGAGACGCTGGAACGCCCCGCGGGTTAGGATGACTTCCTGGATCTTCACCGATTCGAGTCAGGAGCCGGATGCCGATGAGCGACAAGCCTTGGACGCCGCGAAGCGCCGCACTGGTGACGCTGGTGGTTGCGCTGGGGCTGTTCGGTCTGGTTCGTCCCGCGTCGTCCGCCGAATCGCTGGCGGCGGTTGCGCCGGCGGACACGGCGTTGTTCCTGGAGATCCCCGCCCTCGATGCCACCTGGACGGCATTCGACGACTCGGAACTCGCCGAGCGCTGGAAGCTCACGCGGCTGTCGGCGCTCTGGCTGCGATCGCCATTCGTCGAGCATTGGCGCAAGCTGGATCTGTACTCCACAGCGAAGACCGGGCAGACGCTGACGCATCATCTCCGCAAGCTGTTCGCCGATGGTGTGGCGATTGCAGTCGTGTTGCGCGACCAGAAGCCGACGGGCGTCCTCGTCGCGCGGGCGGCGTCGCCGGACGATGTGACCGCGGCGATTCGCGCCTGGGACAAGCTCGAACCCCCGCTGCGGACCGAATCGCGGACGCACGCGGGGCGGACGTATCATGTCCGCGTCGTCAAGAAATCCGGCGGCGAGCAGTCGATTTTCTACGCGACCGATGAAACGCAGTTCGTGTTGTCGGATCAGGAGCGCCTGGTCCGCGACTGCCTGCAACTGTGGTCGCGCGTCGATGCTCGGCGCGGAGCCGCCACGCCGTCGCTGGCCGACCAGCCGGAGTTCCAGGAACTGCTGCGGGAGGCCCCGCCGGCTGCGATGCTGTACCTGGCGCCGCATCGTTGGCAACCGGTCCTGAGCCAATTGCGCGACGGCTCCCCGGCGTCCGATCTATTGTTCGCCGGCATCGGAAAGCTGCGCGGCGTGATGACTGTGGTGACGCTCGACGGGGGCCTGCTGGCCGAACTGACGGCGACGCTCGACCCCGCTGCGTTCTCCACCGATTGGCGCGACTTCGTTGCGACGGCGGCCACATCGCCGACGATCATCGAAGCGGCTCCCGCTGACGCCTTGCTGGTTGCGGGCGGGCGGTTTGATGTGGAACCGTTCATCGCCGGGTTCACGCGGCTGATGCCCGAACACGATCGGCGCGAGTTGAACAAAGTCGGAACCGTGCTGCGGACATTGCTGCTCGATGCCGATCCCTGGACCGTTACACTACCCGCGTTGTTGTCCGACTGGGGCGGCTATGTGGCGCTGCGTCCCACCGACGAACAGCAACCGCCGCGCAGCCATCCCTTTGTTGCGCTGATTTCCGCTCAGCGTCCCGCATCAGCGCGCGAGGCTGGATTGTCGCTGGGACTGGAGAACGCGCTGTCGTTCGGCGTGAACGCGCTCGCGACGGCGCTGACCGTGGAAAAGGATGGTCTCCCGATCACGCTGCAGCGCCTTCGCGAAGGGGACGGCCAGGAATGGCGACTGTCCGGCCGAGCGTGGGGCGAGTTCGCGCTGCGGCTGACGACGGACGCCGTGCGATGGTCGTCCTCGGTGGAAGAACTGCGTCGCATGAAAGATCGGGAGCCGGGTGCGCCGCCATCGCCGCTCGCGACGACGGCGAACAGTCACTTCCCGAAATCGGCCGCATTCCTGTGGGTCAATTCGCGTCTGTTTCGCGCGTCGGACTCCGCTCCCGCTTTGCAGGCCTTGGCCGGCGGCAAAGAACCCCCGCCGCTCGCCGCGCTGAACGAGCTCGGCAAGCTGTTCGATGAACTGTTTGCCGCCGTGCAGATCCAGGAGACGCGGATCGGCGTGCGGGCGGGCGGCCGGATCGCTGGCCAGCCGTGATTGCTCGGCAGAAGTGGCAGAATCGTTGCCACCGGCAGGATTGCGCAGACGGAAATGTTTCCGTCGCTTAACTGCGCCTTGCAATCTTTACACTCCGACATCGAACCGGGGGGCGGTCATAATTCCCTCGCATGGAACGACTCCCAGTAGCGGCGATGGATTGCCCCCACCCCCTCGGTTCCAGACTTGGATGTCCCCGATGAAGTCCGAAGACGCCTCCTCGTCCGCGCTGATGGACAACCGCATTCACAACCGGCGGATCGTCTCCGAGCGGCGCAAAGCCCTCGGCGGCGGAGAAATTCCCGGCGAAGAGCGCCGCAAGAGTCCCCGCCGCAAAGTCGAGCGCCGCCGCATGATCGACCCGACCACCTGCGAGCGCGACTACTCCGACGACGAGATCGAGTTCATGAAGGCCATGGACGAGTACAAGCGGAAATCCGGCCGGATGTTTCCGACGTGGAGCGAAGTGCTGGAAGTCGTCCGCGCACTGGGCTACAGCCGGCCGGGCATGACGCCTGGCGTGGGACTCGCAGCGGAATCCGCAGTGAATTGAGCGCGCCAACAAAGAAGCCCAGGGATAGCAATCCCTGGGCTTCCGCGCTTACGCTTTGCGGCCGAAGACCATGATCGTGATGTCGTCGTTCTGCGGACGGCCGCTGGCGTGCTTGCGGACGTCGGCGAGAATCGTTTTGCCGAGTTCCTCCGCCTTGCCGGCCGGGCTGGCGTGGACGAGTTGCTTGAGCCGTTCGACGCCGTACAGGTCGCTGTTGGGGTTCATGGCCTCGCTGACGCCGTCGGTGTAGATGACGCACATCTCGCCGGGGGCGATCGTCCGCCGTGCGACGTCGTAGGGATAGTCTTCCATCACTCCGAGCGGGACGCCGGTGGCCTCCTCACCGAACTCTTCGATGCTGCCGTCGGGCTTGCGGATCATGATCGGCATGTGCCCGGCATTGACCATCGCCAGGTCGCCGGTCGCGGGGTCGATGATGCCCAGCACGAAGGTGACGAACCGGCCTTCGACGGCTTTCACGCACATCTGATTGTTGATGCGCATCGCGGCCACGCCGACGTCGTCGAGGAACGCCATCACGTTGTTGACCACGCTGGAGATCCGCGACATGACCAGCGACGCCGGCACCCCCTTGCCGGCCACGTCGCCGAACGCGATGCAGACTCGTTTGCCGTCGGGCATGTACAGGCAGTCGTAATAATCTCCGCCGACGGCCTGAGCCGAGTCGTACGAGGCGAAGAACTCCCAGTTCTGCGGCTGAGGCATTTCCGTTGGCAACAGCGCCCGTTGGACGTTCATCGCGATGTCCATCTCGCGATCCTGCTTCTGCTTCTCCATCGCCGTCACCAGCAGCCGGGCGGACTCGTAGGACAACGCCGCCTGGCCGGCCACCGCGACCAACAGGTCGAGGTCTTCCTCCTTGAACTGATTGAACGGATTCTGCGTGTCGATGTTGATGACGCCCATCGGCTCACCGGACAGGCTGAGCATCGGAACGCACATCATCGAGCGGATGGTCAGGTTCGAGATCGACTCGCTGGCCTCGAACCGCGCGTCCTGCGTGGCGTCGGCGGAGAGGACGCCGGTCTTCTGCTCCAGCACGGTCTTCAGAATCGTGCGGCTGATTTTGACCGACGAGTCTTCGTCCTGTCGACGATGCTTGATCGCCTTGGGAATCATCTTCCCGGTGTCTTCCTGCTTGAACAGGATGCAGCCGCGGTCGGCGTGCGGAAACACGTTGAACAGCGTGTCGAGGATCTTCGGCAACAGCGCGTCGAGGTCCGTGGTGCCGGCGAGGCTGCGGCTGATTTCGAGGACGGCCTTCAATTTGGCTTCGGGCCGCACGTCGAGCCGGCCGAAGCCCGTTGACTGGGAGGCGCGGCCCATGATGGTGGCGCCGTCGTCGTCCGCGTCGAAGTCGACTGTCGCCCCACCGGTGAACGCGGGGACCGACGGGGGCGTCTGACGAGTTGGCAGCTTGCCGGTCTCCTCCACCGCGGCGGCCCGCGCGGTTTGCGGCCCTTCGAACCGCAGCAAAATGGGACCGAGCTTGATGCGGTCGTCGTGGACGAGCTCGGTCGGGCCTTCGATCTTCTTGCCGTTGACGAACGTGCCGTTGCCGCTCGCCATGTCCTCCAAAACGTAACTGTCCCCCTTGCGGAGCACGCGGGCGTGCTTGCGGGAGACCATGTTGGAATTCAGTTGAATTTGACACTCGGGATGCCGGCCGAGCACCGTCTCTTCGACGGTCAGGGGGCACGGAATCGCCTGGCCGTCCTGAAGCAGGACGAGAGTCGCCATGTTGGTGCCTTGAATTCGGAGGCTATGAAAACTTCGCGGAACGAGGTCTCGATTCTAATCGGCGAACGTCGCAGGCGAAAGCGCCTGCGGATCGTCCTTCGCACCAGGCCACCAATCACCGCCGGATGTGCCGCGAATGTTCGACGCGAATTCGCGGCTGGTGTGATGATCGGCCAAGCCGCGCAGCCCGTATCAATGACACAGCCCCCTGCCCTGAATCGCTCCCGGAGCCGGCATCACGAAGATCCAACAGACTCGATTGACAAGCTTACCGTCCAATCTGTAATTTACCAATTGGTTATTTAACCTAATGGTGAACACTGATGCCGACCGACCAACTCAGTGCCACGTTCGCTGCGCTCGCCGATCCCACGCGGCGGGCGATTTTGTCGCGGCTGTCGCGCGGCGAAACGTCGGTGACCGAGTTGGCGAAGCCCTTTCAGATGACCCTGCCCGCAGTGACCAAGCATCTCAAGGTGCTGCAACGGGCGGGGCTGATCACGCAGGGACGCCAGGCCCAATGGCGGCCCTGCCGCTTGACGGCTAAGCCGCTTCAAGAAGTGTCCGATTGGGTGGCGCAGTACCGCCAGTTCTGGGAAGAGCGCCTCGATCGATTGGAAGATTACCTCCAAAATCTGCAAGTTCAGGAGAACGATGCCGATGAACCACAATGAATCCCACGCCACGACATCCGGCCGCGAGATCGTCATCACGCGACTCATCCAAGCGCCGCGCGAGCGCGTGTTCGACGCCTGGACCGACCTCCGGCACCTCGCGATCTGGTGGGGGCCGAACGGCTTCACGACGACGACCGACAGCATTGATGTCCGGCCCGGCGGCGTCTGGCGATTTGTCATGCACGGCCCCGACGGTCGCGACTATCAGAATCAGATTACCTACCTCGAAGTCGTCCGTCCCGAACGCCTCCGCTACCGGCACGGCGGGGTCGAAGATGTCGACGTCGATTTTCACACGACCGTGACGTTCGAGGAGGTCGGTGACCAAACCCGCGTAACCCTGCAGTCGGTCTTCCACTCGGCCGAGGAACTGGCCCGCGCCATCCGCGAGTACGGTGCCGACGAAGGGGGCAAGCAACACCTGGGCCGGCTCGCGTTGTACGTCGAGGCGGACCCCGCCACCGCCGAACGGGAGATCGTCACGACGCGGCTCATCGACGCGCCGCGCGAGAAGGTGTTCCGCGCGTGGACCGAGCCGGAGCACCTGCAACGCTGGTGGGGACCCACGGGCTTCACCAACACGTTCCACGAATTCGATCTGCAACCGGGCGGCCACTGGCGGTTCATCATGCACGGCCCCAACGGCGTCGATCATCCGAACCACAGCCTCTTCGTCGAAATCGTGCCGCCGGAGCGGATCGTGTTCGACCATCTGTCGGTGCATCTGTTCCGAGTGGTGGCCACGTTCGTCGAGGAGGCCGGCCAGACCCGCGTCACGTTCCGGATGATTCACGAATCCGCCGAAGAGTGCCGCAAACTTCGCCCGCTCTGCGTGCCGGCGAACGAACAACTCTTCGACCGGTTGGAGGCCGAACTCGCGCGGATGAATTGACAGCGCCATTTGTCGGCTTTCGCTCCGCGAAAGCATGGCCCTTTCGCGGAGCGAAAGCCGACGAGCTGTCCCATCACCGAAATTGGCAGCCCGGCTGGTCACGTCTGCACGCCTCGCATACACTGATGGGCGTCTGGCAATCTGTCCCGCCCCGTGTCAATCGGCGGTGAATCGTGATCCTGGGAGTTCGTTGATGACCCTTTCCCTCCGCCAGTTTCTCGCCTGTTGGGGCGTGGTCGCCGTTTCGGCCTGTTCCGTCTTCGCCGACGATGAGCTCAAAGCGAAGCCGGCCAAACCGGCGGCCAAAGCCGACGAGAAGGCCGCCGATCCGTATGCGGTGCCCGATGGCACGCCGGAACAGATCACCGACTTTCTCGACGGTTTGCGGCGGAAGCGGAAGGAGTTCGCGACCCGCGAAGACGCCGTCGACCATGCGATCAAGGTGCAGCGGGCCTTGATCGCCGGGGCGGACAAAATTCTCGCGAAGAAGACCGATGAAGACACCGCCTACGCCGCGGCCGAAATGAAGCTCAAAGCCCTGGGGCTGCTGGCGTCGGCGGGGATCGACGGCGCGATGGAGGAGGCGCTCAAGGCCGCCAAGGCCCTGATGAAAGACGAGCGCGAAGACATCGCGGAACTTGCCGGAGAATGGCATGGCGAACTCCGCGTGATGGGCGCGCCGGAGCTGGAGCCGGTCGAGCGGGCCGCGCTGGTTGAGGAGTATCTGGCCGCCGTTAAATCGTCGAAATACTCGCGGTCGTCGCTGGCCGATGCGCTGCGGCTGGGCGAGGCGTTGGAGACGCATCCGGACAACTCCGTCCCCGCGGAGTATTACGTCGATCTCGCAGCGCTGCTCAAGCTTTCGGCCAATCCGCAGTACGTGGAAATCGCGGGAGTGCTCGAGTCCAACGTCCGCCGGCTGAAGCTGCCGGGGAATTCGATCGTCGTAGAAGGGACGACGCTGGCCGGGCAGCCGTTCGACTGGGCCAAGTACAAGGGCAAAGTGGTGCTTGTGGACTTCTGGGCCACGTGGTGCGGCCCGTGCCTCGAAGAGCTGCCGAACGTGAAGGCGAGCTACGACAAATATCACAAGCAGGGCTTCGACGTCGTCGGCATCAGCATCGACGAGAACAAGGAACAGCTCGCGGAATTCCTCAAAGAGGAAAAAATTCCGTGGACGAACCTGTTCGCCGACGAGGGGAACCAGCCGACAGCGCGGTACTACGGGATCTCCGGCGTGCCGACGGCGATCCTCATCGGCCGCGACGGCAAAGTCATCTCGGTCAACGCCCGCGCGGAGATGCTGACGGAGCTCCTCGAAAAGGAGTTCGCGAAGCCCGATCCGGCCGCGAAACCGAAGGGGAAGTAGAACGGTAGGGTGGGACGAGTCTTCGAGTCCCACCACGGTCAATCGCCGATGTGGTGGGACTCGAAGACTCGTCCCACCCTACTCGCTTCGCTTACAACCCCATGGCGGCCAGTCGCTTCAACACGTCGATCATCTCGATCGCCGCAAGGGCCGCTTCCACGCCCTTGTTGCCCGCTTTGCCGCCGGCGCGGTCCAGCGCGAGTTCCATCGTCGGGCAGGTCAGCACGCCGAACGCCACCGGCACGCCGCTGGTCAGGCCGGCTTCCATCAGCCCCGCGGCCATCTGGTGGTTGATGTATTCGTGATGCGTCGTCTCGCCCTGAATCACGGCCCCCAGGCAGATCACCGCCTGAAACTTCCCGCCGTGGGCCAGCCGCTGCGCGATGAGCGGCAACTCGAACGAGCCGGGCACATGCACCACGGTGACCCGCTCGTCGGACAGCCCGTGCCGACGCAGCGTGTCCAGCGCCCCGGCGAGCAGCCGCTGCGTAATCAGCTCGTTGAACCGCGCCACGACAATCGCGACGGCGTCGTCCCCGGCCAGCAATCGGCCTTCAATCACTTGCACGGCAAGGCTCCTCGATGCTTGTTGCACCATCATCATACCGGCCGGACCGGTCCTGACGAGGTGCGAACGCGATCGGACCGGATTGCCCACCGGTCGCCCCGCATTCAACCGTTGCAGCCGTTACCGTCGGCAGTGTCCGCGCACGCTTCCCCTGTCGAACGCTGCATGGCACGATAACAATCCGAGATGAGTTCCTTCTCCCCTGTTGGAGTCCGACGGATGCGCTCGCTGTGGCTGGGCTGCGTGGTGGGGTGTGCGGCGGTGCTGGGCGTTTCATCCGTGCCGACTGCGTCGGCGGAGGAGACCGTCCTGTTGTGGCCGAACGGCACGCCGAACAAGGTTGGCGACGAAGACGTCGACAAACCGTGGCTGTGGCTGTACCCCGCTGTGAAAGACACCGCGAATGGCACCGCGGTCGTGGTCTGCCCCGGCGGCGGATATGGCGCTCACGCCGTCGATCACGAGGGAACGCAGATCGCGCGCTGGCTCAACAGCTTCGGCGTCTCAGCCTACGTGCTCAAGTACCGCCTCGGACCGCGCTACCGGCATCCCTCCCCGATGCAGGATGTGCAACGCGCTCTGCAGTACGTCCGGGCCAATGCCGCGGCGAACGGCATCGCGCCGCACCGCATCGGCGTCATGGGGTTCTCGGCCGGCGGACATCTCGCCTCCACCGCGGCGACGCACTTCCTCGACGCCGATCCCGCGTCCGCCGATCCCGTGTCAAAAGTGAGTTCGCGGCCCGACTTCGCCGTGCTGGCGTACCCCGTCATCACGATGACGGAGTCGTGGGGCCACGCCGGCTCGAAGAAGAATCTGCTCGGCGACAACCCCGATCCGGAACTCGCCAAGCTGATGTCGAACGAGTTGCAGGTCTCGCCGCAGACGCCCCCGACGTTCCTGTTCCACACGGCGGAAGACGCCGGCGTGCCCGTCGAGAACAGCCTCGCCTTCTTCGCCGCGTGCCGGAAGCACAAAGTGCCCGCGGAAATGCACGTCTATCAATTCGGCCCGCACGGCGTGGGCCTGGCCCCCGGCGACCCGGCGCTCTCCACGTGGAAGGACCGCCTGAAAGACTGGCTGCGGAACTCGGGCCTGCTCGCGGACGTGAAGCGGGCCGAAGTCACCGGGAAAATCACCGTCGCCGGTCAACCGGTGAAATGGGGCCAGGTCCGCTTCACGCCCGCCTCGGCTCACGCCCCGGTCGCCTTCGGGATGGTCCGCAACGGCGCCTTCAAGGTCGACGCCGCCCACGGCCCGGTCGTCGGCCCGAACACCGTTGAAGTCGTGACGATGGGCGACATCGCCCCGCAACCGACGGTGTCTGACGCCGCGGTGGCGAAGGCGTCGGCGGTACAGACGGTTGAGATCAAGCCCGCAGCGCAGACGATTGAGTTGGCGCTACCGTAATTGTCTGAGTCGAGCGGGAGGCATAACTCCCCCGATGATTCCTGAAACCTGGTAAAGAGCACGGCGATGGACGATTCCACCGACAACGCTGTCGCGCCGATTCTCTTCGACATCACGCAACAAACCTGTCCGATGTGCGGCGGCAAGAATGAGCAGGCTGCCGCAACGTGCGCGAATTGCGGCGAGACGCTTCGAGGGAGCGCTTCCAACGAGGAACTCACCGTACCCCTGTATTCGGCGAAGCTGATCGGCATCTGCACGTTCTTCTGGACCGAGCTAACAGGGATGACGTTGCTGTGGCTGAATTGCCGCCGGCTGGGACTATTTCGTGAAAGCCAGCAAGTGCTGCTGGCTGGCATCGCGATGACGGTCGTCGCCATCGTTTTTGCCTTCGTGCTCCCGGACAGCCGCATTCTCTCAATCGGCCTAAACATCATCCTAACGGTCGTCGTGGTGAAGTATGCGCAGTCGATGCTTGGACCACAATTCGACCGGCAGCGGAAGCAAAAAGGCCCCTACGCCTCGACATGGTTGGCGAACGGCCTCGGTCTGCTCATGGTGCTCGTTTTTCTGTCGCTCATCATCGGGGTGGTGGTTGTGCTGGAGGTGATGGGAATCGGTTTCGAGGAATGATCATTCAAGTCGTGATTTCGGACGACAAGGTTTTCGGAAGCGGATGAGACTCCAATGTCGCGAGACCTTGATTCAGAAGACCTGCTCGATGAATTCGCAGAATTCTTCGCGTCGCAGCCTTCGCGCGAGGCATTGCTGAGTTATCAATTGCCCCCGGCCGTTGTGCAACGGGCGGTCGATTTGCTGGACCGAGCATCGGCCGGGCAACTGACGGAGAAAGATGCCTGGGACTTGCAGCAGTTCGAGCAGATGGAACTGCTGATGCGTTTGATCAAGGCGAGATTGCAAGAGGTCGCTTGAAGACATGCCACTTTCAGAATTGATTGCCGCCCTCGAAGCCCTCGCCCCACCCGCGTTGTCCGAAAGCTGGGACAACACCGGGCTGCTGCTGGGGGACCGTGCGACGGAGGTGACGCGCGCGTTGACCTGCCTCACGTTGACGCCGGACGTCGCCGCGGAAGCGGTCGCGGGGGGCGTGCAACTGGTCGTCACGCATCACCCGTTGCTGTTCAAGCCGGTGCAGCGGTTGACGACGGACAGCGTCGAAGGCCGCACCGTGGTGACGCTGCTGCGGGCGGGGGTCGCGGTCTACAGCCCGCATACGGCGTGGGACAACGCGCCGCAGGGCATCAATCAGCAACTGGCCGAACTGTGCGAGTTGCAGGACGTCGCGCCGCTGCGGTCGGCCGATTCGTTTGTCGAGCCTTCGCAGGGCGCGGGCCGTTGCGGACGATTGCCGCGGGCGATGACGTTGCAGGAACTCACCGCGCTCGTCCGACAGCGATTGAACGCGCCGGGGCTGCAATTCGTGGGCGATCCGACGATGAAGATCGAGCGGCTCGGCATCGCCTGTGGAGCCGCCGCCGAGTTCTGGCAGGACGCCCGCCGCGCCGACTGTCAGGCGCTGCTCACCGGCGAGGCCCGGTTTCATGCGGCGCTGGAATGCCGCGAGGCCGGGTTCGGTCTGATCGTCGCCGGACATTACGCGACCGAACGCCACGGCATGGAACGGTTGGCGAAGTTGCTCGCCGAGCGC
>Ga0163151_10003947_pt1 | contig 20613 bp, 13 predicted proteins | sample OliLakLV19MP5IB2_FD_145596 | JGI IMG/M metagenome (GOLD analysis project Ga0163151, IMG submission 145596) | Freshwater microbial mat bacterial communities from Lake Vanda, McMurdo Dry Valleys, Antarctica - Oligotrophic Lake LV.19.MP5.IB-2 | ecosystem: Environmental > Aquatic > Freshwater >... | reverse complement strand
GCCGCGCTGTACTTCTACAATAACGACTGGCACTTCCATGATAGCGGCCATACCGATTGCTTCAGTCATAAGAGCGAAGCCACCACCGGCAGTGCCGCACATTGAGCGTACGCCGCCGAGTGCGGCGCCGATTGCCATGTTAACAACAGCCAGCTCGTCTTCTGCCTGCTTGACGCAGACCCCTGCTTCTTCAGCATGATTGGCCATCCAGTGAAGAATGGTCGAAGCCGGTGTCATCGGGTAAGCCGAGTAGAATTTACAACCGGCAGCTGCCGCGGCAATCGCGATTACTTCGTTACCGGTACAGAATGGACGACGCTTTCTGCTGAACGTCCAGGACTTTGATACGGGTTTGCTATTTGCTTTGGCCCAATCAAAGCCTGCTTTCAGCAAGCCAAGGTTCAGGTTGATAATCTTGTCGCCTTTATGGGCAAAAGTTTCGCGTACGACTTCAACGGCTTCCGAGAAATCGATTTCTGTAACTGCCATCACAACGCCCATCATTACAGTGTTCTGCATGATTGGTTGAATCGCGCCGTGTTCTTTAGCTACTTCTGCAGTCACTTGTGCCATAGGCACACCCAGCACTTGCACATCGGCAGGAACCAGGGACGGGTCGCACTTTAGCTTGTCGGCGTTGAATGTGATGCAACCACCGGCATTAACTTCGCCTGCGTGTCGCTCCAAAGTGTCCTGGTTTAAAGCTACACAAACGTCGAGCTTGTCACCGTGGCTATAAACTTTGTCTTGCCCAATCCGCACGCGCAGCCAAATATGTCCGCCGCGGATGATGGACTGATAGCTGTTGTAGGCATAGACATGCAGTCCGAGCCGTCCAGCGGTTTTCGCTAGTGTGTCGCCGGACTTATCAAGTCCGTCTCCGGCTGCGCCCCCAATTCCAACAGTTACTTCGTGCATTTCCTCTTTTCTCTCCTTCCCCGCAAACACGAGGTTACGCCCAAGAATCTCAATCACCAGAATATCGCTGACTGTTCAGATGGCTGTCAGCCGAGCCGAGAACTTGAACCCGAACCAAAATCGGAGCGGACTCGAACCCTTACGTGGTGAGCTTCTGAGACCTCAGCAGGGCCTAAATCAGGCACAGTACTGAGTCGATACAATAGCATAATCCTCTGACTGCATATCCGTACCCGGCGCGATCACTATTCTTAATGACAACAAAAGTAACGGCTCGCCTGAAAGACTCACCAGGCTGGACTTAACAAACTTCAGCTTGACTATTAAACGGACTTAGGGATGCTCAGCATTGCCGTGCGAGCCGCCCGGAGTGACGCTGGAGGGACTGCCCTGCGGTGCCGTCTGTGTTTCCGCAGCTGGGTGCTCTTCATGATGAAGCCAGGTTGAAACCATAATGCCCACGAAGACAAGGAGTCCGAGAAAAGTGAACCCAGCCAGCATTTTCAGCAGTCCGTCGGCTGCACTGTTTTCGGCAATTGTCTCGAATCCGAGTGACTGACCGCCGCCATGTCCGTGGTCATGATCGTCATGCCCATGTCCGCTTTCGTGTTCGGTCGTATCTGAAGTGTGTGCCATTGTTCAGTTTCCTCAGGGACGAATGACGTAAACGAAGAAGCTGATGCCTGCTACACAAGCGAAGATTACCAGCGCGTAATACTGACCGCGGCCGTTTTCCGAATAGCGAAGTGTGTTTCCAAACAGCGCTGTGACTTTGGAGACCATATTGACGAAGTTATCCACGATCCAGCTGTCGATGATTGTCCAGACGGCAGTGGACGCATAAAGGAATAGCTGAGCTCCCTTCAGATACAAAGTGTCCCAGTACCAACGGTTTAAGGAAAACTGGTAGAGCCCAGGTAATTTTGTGGTAAACGTCGTGTTGAAATGCGCATCGCGTTTCCAATAAAGCTTCGCAGCCACTGCCCATCCGGCTAAGGAGCAAAGGACTGTAACTATCATGATTCTCCAGTGCACCGGCCCCGGTTCACCCCAGTGGACAAACAACCCGAACGGGCTTTCTGCCAGTGCTCCGAAATGCGCCCATCCGGCTGGGGCAAAACCTACCCAGCCAGCAAAAATGGACGGAATGGCAAGCACCACCAGTGGTGCTGTGAGCGTGGTGAGGTTCTTTTCCTTATGCGGATGAACGTCTCCGCGATATTCATTGCTGAAGGTCATGAAGTAGGCGCGGAACATGTAAAAGGCGGTGAGACCGGCTGTGAGGATGAGGACGGCTGACAGCACCGGCAAATGGTGTGCATGTCTTTCTGCGCTCCATGCTGCCCCGATGATTTCGTCTTTAGAGAAAAATCCGCTAAACCCGGGCAAGCCCATGATGGCCATACAGCCGATCAAGAAGCACCAACGTGTCCACTTCAGATCTTTTTTCAGACCACCCATCTTTCGAATGTCTTGTTCTCCGGAAAGTGCGTGAATAACTGCACCACTACAAAGGAACAACATGGCTTTGAAAAATGCGTGGGTGAAAAGGTGGAACATCCCGCCGGTGTAGGCTCCAACGCCAAGACCGGCGAACATATAACCAAGTTGCGATACGGTGGACCAGGCAAGAATGCGCTTGATGTCGAACTGGCTCATGGCAATGGTGGCAGCCATCAACGCGGTGAATCCACCGATGAAGGCGACCCATGCAAGAGCGTCAGAACCAACTGGTGTAGGCATCGCCGGATTTGCCCAGTTAAGCCAAATGGGATACGCCCGTGCCACCATGTAAACACCGGCGGCGACCATGGTTGCCGCGTGGATCAACGCCGAAATAGGTGTTGGACCTTCCATCGCATCCGGCAGCCACACGTGCAGCGGCATTTGCGCGGACTTAGCCATTGGACCCAAGAACATCAGGCAAGCAATTATTGTCAGTCCGGCAGTTGTAAGGTGCGTGTTGTTAGCCGGATCAAGAGCCCATCGAATCGCATTAGTGATGTCAATGTGACTGTGTGGGTCGGAAAACGCGAGGATGCCGTGTGTGGGGTGTGCTGTCCAATAGCCCCATGTTGCGGCTAACAACATCAGAATACCGATTAAGAAGCCGAAGTCTCCGATGCGGTTTACGATGAATGCCTTCATGCAAGCATCCGCAGCGCTCTTCTTGTACCACCAGAATCCGATTAGAAAGTAACTGCAAACCCCCACCAGTTCCCAGAACAAATACATCTGGAACAAGTTGGTCGATATGACAAGTCCCAACATCGAGCCAGTAAACAAAGAAAGGTAAGCGTAGAACCGTGAATAGCCGGGGTCCTCTCTCATATATGAATGAGTGTAGATTTGGACCAGCAAACTTATTGTGGTGACGATGACCAACATGACGACTGCCAAGTTATCGATCAACAATCCTGTTGTCAACTTGAACGATGCCGAATCGAACCATATCGTGTCTGCTACGTAGGGAATCCCAGTCTTGGCCAGAACGTCGAATGCCAGGATTGAATGAACGAAGCCGATAGTCACGGCACCGACCGACAGGCCCATTGAAAACAGTTTCCAGCCGCGGGTGTCTCTGGCGATGCGTGGGAGAGCTGGCACCATCTCGGTTAGAAATGGCAACAAGATGATTAATGCGCCCGCAAGGAATGGCAGAAGCACAATCCAGTACGCGTTGTGCAGAATCAGGGAAGGTGGCAAGGTGGTCTCCTCACGCGGTTGGCTGGTTTCGTGAACCGATAATCACGCCAGTACAATATACAGGCTTGACTGCGGGAATTTAGCCGCGTCAGCTAGTGCTGTAAAGCTGAAATTATTTTGTGTTTCAATAATTCTTCAATCTGGTTGTTTCTTGCCGTTTCCGTTGGCACAGTAAAGCTCGCTATAGCTATACTGGGCACGCTTGCAAGAACTAGTGGTCAAGAGAGACCACCGAATTCGAAGGACACCGTCCATGAATCCAGTACTCACAATTCTGCTTCTGATTCCAATCATCGGATCGTTGTTGATTCCACTTTGTCCGGCCAAGGCATCGCGCAATATCGCGATCGTTTTGGGTTGGGTAATGCTACTCATTTCAGGATATCTCGCGCTGAACTTCAGCCCTGGTCACGGAATGCAGTTCATCCACAGAATTTCTTGGTTCAAGACGCCTTTCCCGGTTGAGTATCACGTCGGCATAGACGGCATGAGTTTGTGCCTGGTCTTACTCACAACCATCGTCACATTGATGGCAATCGTCGCAAGCAAAAAATATGGCGAGACAAGATCGCAGCTCTACTACAGCTTGGTGATGCTTCTCACCGCTTCCATTCTGGGTACATTCGTTTCCCTGGATCTTATCCAGTTCTTCGTGTTCTGGGAGTTGGAGCTAGCTCCAATGTATTTCTTGATCGCCATTTGGGGCGGTCCGCGACGTTCTTACGCCGCTATGAAATTCCTTTTGTACACCTTCTTTGGTGGCATCTTTATGCTGGCCGGTATGCTCTATCTATATTTCCAGCTGGGTGCAAACGGTCTCGAACAGACATTCAACATGCTGCGGTTGCCGGAACTTGCTCCGACGTTGCCGAGACAAGCTCAAGCGCTAGCGGCTTTAGGATTCATGCTTGCCTTCTGCATCAAACTGCCTTCATTTCCTTTCCATACGTGGTTGCCCGATGCTCACGTTGAGGCACCCACACCGATTTCCATGATTCTGGCGGCGCTTCTGCTGAAAATGGGTTCATATGGTCTGGTGCGAATCGGTCTTGGATTCTTCCCGGATGTCATCGCTCAATTTGGTGGCTTCTTGATTGCCCTTGGTGCATTCAACGTTGTTTGGGCGGCAGTTGCCTGCCTTGTCCAGAATGATATGAAGCGAATCATTGCCTTTTCAAGTGTCAGCCATATGGGCTTCATATTGATCGGTTTGGGATCGCTGTCCGCGGGCGCATTGAGCGGCGCGATTTTCCAGATGGTTAGCCACGGATTCATCTCGGCTGCGCTGTTCTTCATGGTCGGCGTTGTCTACGATCGCGTACATACCAGAGACATTCCGGAAATTGGCGGCGGACTGGCGAAACAGATGCCGACTGCGTTTTACTTCTGGATCCTGGCTGCCATGGCTAACCTTGGACTGCCGGCGCTGGCTGGTTTCGTTGCGGAAGTGACCGTGTTTTACGGAGCTTACACATCGCCGATTGCCGATTCCTTGCCCTGGGTTCGTGGTTGGATTATCGCCGCTGGTCTTGGCGTCATCCTGTCTGCCGGATATATGCTCTGGCTGCTCCGCCGCATCTTCTATGGGGATGAGAATCCACGTTGGGTTGGACATCTTACCGACATGACCCATCAAGAGCGCTTTGTTGGATCTGTGTTAGCCGCGTTCATCGTTTTGTTGGGTGTATATCCGATGTGCCTCACGCACTTCTATACAGATGTCTCCGACAGCATGGCCAAGAAAGCAGCTACGCGAGTTTCCAGCGACTTCACCATGTAATGATCTGGCGCGGCTTCCAGCCGGCTTTGTGATGTGGCTTGCCTGAGAGCGCCGGCGTCTCGCCGGCACCTGATTGCACTTGTGGTGGCACATATCTTATGCTGCCACGCCCAGGAGCAAATGCCGGCGGGACGCCGGCGCTCCCGGAAATACTTCTAGCGGAAATCAGCTGGAGCTGTCTGGTTCATTATGTTTGGGTTCTTCAGCTTGGTTAGAACTTTTCCGCTGACTTTGGCTTCGCCGACAATTTTGCGAATGCTGTCGACCATTTCTGCAGCTGTGTTTGAATCGTAGAAGGTGCCTTGCGATTGGCGCGCTATGCAATCCAGCTGCGCTTTTGCGAGGCGGTCGTTGCGCAGACCAACTCCGACGATGTCGATCTTAAGATCGAACCCGCGGGATGTCAGCTGGTGAACCAGCGCGCAGGGATCTTCATTGCAGGTTTCGGCACCATCCGAAATCAAAATGATCTGCCGTTTTCCTTGAAAGGAAGCTAAATCGTTTGCCGCTTCTCGCAGTCCGTAAGTTAATGGTGTCAAACCAAAGGGACGAATCTGACGCACGCGTTCAATCATTGTTCGGCGGTTTCTAACGCCTAACGGCACAAGCAGGGCTGACTGCTGGCAGTCCAGATATCCGTCGTTGTGAAAGCTTTGTCCAAAAACACGCAAGCCGACACTCACATCGCTGGGAATCGTTGCAATAGTCTCCTGCAGCACTCTCTTGGCTGCATCCATTTTTTGTTCATGACCCATTGCAAGCGGTCCGCCAAGACCTTCGATCATGCTGTGAGAGCAATCGATCAAGATAATAACGGCCATTTGCGGTTGTTGGCGCTCGACGCCAGCCTGGATCAAAGTGTTGTCGGTACCGGTTTGTAGCGTCGTTGAGTCTGTCCCAACCTGTAGGGTCGTGGAATCAGTTCCCACGCGAAGCTGGGTTGAATCTGTTCCAACTTGCATCGGTTTCGAGCGGCGCACCAAATCTGGTGCTGTCTCAATCGGCGCCTCTTTTGGGATTAACTGTCCATCTTTGCCGTTATGCTGACAGCCAATGCACTGCGCCAATGCCGATGGAGCGGAGGCTAGCAAGAAGGCCATAGCAAGAACTGCATTGAGGATTTTTTTCCATAGTCTGCAGTTACTTGGTATCATTGCTACCCTTTTTTTTGTCATCGGTCTTTTCTTTCTCGATGACTGTAAGCAACTCGCCCGTTTTTAGGCTGTTTTTGGATATGTCGTTGCCATCCTGTCCGTGGGCAATTATAGCCCGTCGGCTGATGGCTATTGGTGTTGGATCACTGTCTGCTTGGACCCAGACAGTTATGTAATAGATGCCTTCTTTATTATCTTTTGAGATGACCGCTTTGTGTTCGAAGGCATTCCCGGAGATTTTGACTCCACCTTTAATCGGAATATCCGAAACCGCCTTGGGCTTCATGTTGGAACCAGAAGCGGCAATCAATGGAGCGGCCAGAGCGACCGGTGGAAAAAATAGGCCGCCAGCTAAAGCAATGCCGATGCCACCGAGTTGTGCCAAACGAATTGCTTTGTCCCAGTCGTGCTCAGAGCGCTTGGCGAAAGCTGTGTAATCCAAAGGTGGAAAGTAAGGCAGGGCTTCATCCTGCTCTTCGGCGGCGGAAATATCGCCGTTTGCGCTTATTCCTTCCCATGCAAGAGTGATTTTCAGAAACTTGTATGGACCTTTGATCACGCCTTTGATTTCTACCTTGTCGCCAACCTTAACTTCATTTGGAATGGACTCCAGCTCAGCTTGATCGGTAACAATCTCGGTGCAGGCAATCAGACGGTCCGCCTTTTGAGTGTTGGAGAAACTAAAGGCAAATCTGGTTGCATGCGGCGACAGCATGGCATCACGATCATCTTGGGAGCGAATCTGCTCCTCGATGATCTTGGCCACAATAGCTTTGTTGAAGCGAACGTTGCCGTTGGCCTTCAAGCTGACGATACTTTCAAGCAAAGCATCCGTACCGCCAGCTTTCGTGTAACGCATATCGGGATTTTCGCCGGCAGCATTATGGTGAGAAACTGTGTTTCGATTGCAAAGATCACTTACGTGCTGCTCCGCAACTTTGTGGGCAGTGTCATCCCAGAGCAGACCCGGCAAGCCGTTGTGCGTTCGCATCTGGTTTACCCGATCGAGGGCATATTTTTCTGCTTCTGGCTTTGGCAACTCGTTCTGGAACTCTGGCGTGTCGACGTTTGGTGGGGGCGGCATCGAGACCGCAGGTTTCTGTGGCAGAGGCTCTTGCGAGTAATTCGGTGTTGGATAGTTGCCAGCTTGCTGGTTGTACGGCAATCCCGGCTGGCCAGACGGGTCGTTACCCTGGTAAGGTGTTGCCGACCCGGGTGGATAAGGCGCTCCTGCTGCCGTTGGATAAGGGTTGTTGTCCGGAGGGTAAGGAAGTGGTGCCGTCGGCGTGGTTGCGCCGCCGCTGCCAACTAAGGTCTGGTTCAGCCGGTCAATGCGACGTGATATGTCCCAATCAGGGTTTGTGCTGTGAAAGACCTCTGATTCGAGACGATCTAACCGATATTCAATCGGTATCTTCGGTTGTGGCTCCCCGAACATTAAGCGCTCCAACTCAGATACCTGGGCCGAATTTTCTGCAGCGAGTTCGGCGCCTATCGGCTTCGCCGGAGCTGTTGCTGCCGGTTCGACTGGCTGTTTCTTAATGGGCGGGGCAACCGGGGGCATCACCGGCGCCGTTTTTGGGACCAGTGGCTTGCCTGTCGGCTGGCTGATGGGCTGGGTAGCTGGAGGGATCAATCCACGCAGAGGTGGCGTCAAAGGCTTGGCATCCGGCTGGACGTTGGGCGTCGCAGCAACGGCATGAACCCCGCAGCATTGCCCAAGCAATAGCCCTGTGGCTACAGCAATGGTCGTTGCAGAGCGAAGCTGTCTTATCTCCAAATGCCGGATCTCATTTTGGTTAAATTCCTACACTCTTATTGTGTCCCTAAACAGCAATTTAGGCTCTCGCCAGCAAGCAAAAATAAACTTTCGATGTGCCTTGGCAACACCGATATTTTGAAAAATTCTCGTGGAATCTAGTGCAGGCACGCTACAGCGCCCTGTCTTCCAGTTTTTCCGGCTGATTGCCTGTGCGAATAAAAAAGATAGGGGTGGCAGGCTGTACACCAGTCCGTCACGTCCACTTGAGCTACGCCAGCCTCATACAGTTGCATGGCATTGAATGCTTTGAGATCCGGATGGGGCTTTCCTTCACGAAGTTGGACGAGCGAGGTGGGGTTGGAGACGCTTTGGGCTAGTTGGTCCGGAACTTCCTGTCCCGTTTCATAGCAACAACTGCCTATTGCCGGGCCGACCGCAGCGACCATATCGGCTGGATTACATCCGAGAACGGAAGTGAGAAGTTCGACGCCTTTGGTGACGATACCGCCTGCGGTGCCCCTCCATCCAGCATGCATGACGCACAGGCAGCGTTGCTTAACGTCTACGAGCATTACCGGCACGCAATCAGCGAAATGAAGCAGTATTGGGTGGTTGGCCGATGGCGTGGCGACCCCGTCGAAGTTAGGTAACGGCAAAGCGGTTTGGTCGCCTTCCCTTAAAAGGAAGATGTTTGTCGTGTGTTGTTGACCGGGGACCGTCAGGGTCCTATGGTCCAGGCTCATTGCGGCAGACAATATTTCACGATTAATCATTGCATCTTGTCTTGATTCTTCCGTAGTCCAGTGACGACCGAGATTGAACCAATTCAATGGCGCGGGGGTGTTACCGCCCAGCCGTGTTGTGAAGGCGTGTTGGAATTTTTCCACTTCTTTCATCAGTGGTGACTGAATTAACGTAAGCCCGCTGACTTCTGCCACTGGCCAAGGGTTCTTCGTCAAAGAGCGTTCAGCAATTGCCGCTGTGTTCACTGTAAAGACATGCCTCCGCAGATATTAATGGATTGACCCGTAATGCCTCTAGCGTTGTCGGAGGCAAGAAATGCTACCAGCGCGGCTACTTCTTCCGGTTCAATGAGGCGGTTTTGCGGAACCGCGAAACAAGCATTGGCAGCGGCCTCTTCCGGCGTCGTCCCCGTCAGATTACACCATTCGGGATTCTGCAGCTGCTCGGAAGCCATCTCCGTTGCCACCCAGCCCGGGCAAACAGCATTGACGGTGATACCATTTTTCGCCACTTCAAGGGCAAGCGATTGGGTCAACCCAATCATTCCAAATTTAGATGCCGAATATGCGCTGCCCCAAATCTCGCCCACACGCCCGGAAATCGAGGAGATATTTATCACTCGTCCCCAGCCTGCGCCGATCATGCCGCCGACAATTGCGCGGCAAACGAGCATCGTGCCAGTGAGATTAGTTTGCAAGACATCCTGCCAGCCTTCTGTCGAATGGCTTTCTAGCGGTTCTGTGCGGTACACGCCGGCGTTGTTGACAAGGATATTGACTGCTCCGAATTCGGAGTGGACTTGCGCAATCAGCTTTTTGATTGCCTTCTCGTCTCGGATATCACAGACTGATGCCAAGCAGTCGGCGCCGGCGTTGCGCAATTCAGATTCAGTAGACTGAAGGCTCTCTTCACTTCGCCCGCAGATGGCCACCTTCGCCCCCCGTCGACCCAGCTCCAGGGCAATGGCTTTGCCAATGCCCTTGCTGCCCCCGGTCACCATGGCGATCTTGCCGCTCAGGTCGTGTGTCGTTTGGTTAATAGTTGGCGATATATCCATTTGTTGGCTCATTGACCCATTCTACAAATTGCATAATGAATTAAAGCTCACTTGGAACAATTTCGCTGGAAGTAGCTGTTATCTGTATTTCAGAAAGCTCAACGGGAACATTGGTAAACTTGGGATGTCTAATTGCTTAGCGATGGTCCGCAGATGGAGATGTTGTGTATGAATCCTTTAAATACCACCGCCTGCAAGCGCGGCGTTCTAGCTGTAGCTTTTGCTCTTAGCCAGATCCTGGTTCTTGCACCGTCTGCGGTGCTGGCGGCTGATGGCGCAGTGCGCATTGCCGGGCAAACAGTGTTTTCAAACAAAACCGCGTCAGGCGGCATGAGTGCTGAACAGCGCGCCGAAGCCATTCAGCGAAATTTGGATAACGCGCTGGTTGCCGCCAAAGATCGCTCACCTTCTTCTGTAAATATCGTATATGTGAAGGGTCTACCGGTTATTACTCTTGGTGGTTACCAGGTCGTGACCGTCGATGCCGCCAATGCCAAAGCCGAGAACTTGACTCCTGCCCTTTTGGCGCAGAAGTGGGCAGGTGCGTTGCGACAAAACCTGCAAGATCAGTCGAGCGTTGACAGCTATGTTGCGCAGCTATCGGGCAACTTCCCGACAAATGCACCGGCTGTCAATTCTGCACCACCGCAAAACACTGCGGCATACAATCCAGCGCCACCACAACAAAATTATGGCGGCGGCGGCGGCTATCCTCAGCAACAACAGCAGTACCAGCAACAGCAGTACCAGCAACAGCCACAACAGCAATACGGCGGGCAGCCCCAGTATGGCGGTGGCCAGCAGGATCAATTTAACCGCTCCACGTATGGCGGTGGCGGCGGCGGAATGCAACAGCGCGGTCGCGTAGTTTACGCACCGGCCGGTCTTGTATTGCCATGTGCACTTCGCACTTCAATTTCGACGCAAGCTGCGCAATCAGGCGATTTGATTGAGGCCAATTTGACTGACTCAGTTAACTTGGGTGATTCCACAATCCCTGCCGGAACCGTTCTTGTCGGACAAGTAACTGACGCTCGTGCCGGCGGCTTCATGGGACGCTCCGGAATGCTCGGTGTTAAGTTCAATAGCATGCGTACAGCGGATGGCCAGCAAGTTCCAATAACTGCGCACATCGTTGGTGGTATCGGTAAGTTCGCCGAATCCGGTGAAGATACCTTCAAGGGCGAAACTTGGAAGACGAAAGTCGGACAAGGCGCCATTCGCGGCGCAGTTGGTGCAGGCACCGGCGCAGCACTAGGCACCGCAATCGGTGCAATTGCTGGTCGCAGCGGTCAGGCCACAGGGCGTGGTGCCTGGTCGGGCGCCGCTATCGGCGGTGGACTCGGCGTTGCTCAATCTGTATTTTTGCGCAAAGGCAAGGAAGTGACGATTAAGTCCGGCACTCCGATGCAAGTTCAACTTGACGCACCAGTATCGTTGTCCGGTGGAGGCACTCCTCCTTACACCGGCGCCTTCTAAGGAATTCAGTTTTCAGCCGACAAGAGCCAGGTAGCAATGCCTGGCTCTTGCGTCTGTGCAATAACTGCTTGCGCCCACGGAGGCTGCGAACTGTTAGGGGAGGGGACAAGCCCATCCCCTACCAACACGGCACCACAAACCGAGAGGGGCCTCGATGGACGATCAAGCAAGGCCTACCAAGGGTGCATGTGTATAATAGCGATCTAAGACGAATGAGATTGCCGTGAAACTTGCACTTGCGAAGCTCACAACACTAATCTTTATTGCAACTGCTTTTTCTAGTTGTTCAGGTTTGAATATTGGTTCAGCAGATGCCGCCAAAGAAGTGAACAAAGTCAAAAAAATGCGACGTATCACCGAGCATTGGTCTGCTGAGGTTGATAACTCCTTCCGCTCTAGAGTGGATAACGGAAGCAAAGTATTCTGGAAACCCGGCCGTACAATTTGGATTGACGTGTATGACACCCAAAAGCGGGAGTCCGTAGACCAGACGCTTAAGAAACTCAAGGCAAGTGCGAGCAAAGAGCGCAAGGATATTTTTGATTTCAAGGATGGTCAGATTCATCGATTTGCATATCTTCTGCGCGAAGTAACAGACGGTAAGGCCACAGATGCTGTTTATTCTCACTCCATAGTTCCAACAGAATATATGCTCATGGCTATCTATTTCGACAAGGCAGAAGACAAGGAATGGGCTTCGGCTCTGGCTAAGAGTGCACAGTTTCAATAAGAACAAGTAGAGAAGATGGGCGCGGAATTTTGGATCAATTTTGTACCCTATCAGGCGAACATTGGTAAGGCGCTTCAGGAGCTGCGTGAGCAGTTGTTTTACCAAAAAAAATACCGGTGGGCAGACGAGTTCGAAGGGAATTCGATTGATGATTTGTTGGAAGACATAATGGAAGGTGGTGGCACCGCCAGTGCCATCGACATGCTCAAAATGGCGGATGAACCGGAGATGCTTGCCTGCGCACCGCTGTCAAAACTTCTAATCATCGACCTTTATCGGACCGATGAGCCGACCACCGCTCAAGTTGAGCAGAAGCCATTCTTCGACCATATAGAGCGCGGGCACGGTTGTTACGTCGTCACCTACGAGAATGGAGTACCGTCTCAGATTTGCTTTGCTGGCTATTCATGGGATTAGCAAGAAAAAGAAAAGCCCGGTGGTGACACCGGGCTTTTGCGAGGCAGTTCGAAAAGCTACGATTTAGCTTTCTTCGATTTTTGTTTCTTGGCGCCCTTTTGTCCAACGATTTCGCCTTGGACTTTGACGTCGGCTCCGCCGAGCATCTCGGCTTCGGTGCCAGGTTCGCCGGTGAATTCTTGTCTGAGTTCAGCGAGGAATTCATCACCCGGTTTGACGACCGCCTCTTGTCCCTTCACGGTTGTATCTTCGATCAACCAGCTGCCAGGGATGCCGCTTAGGAAGCCCCAGGCGAATCCTTTAAGCCTTCTGTGGCGAACGTTAAGACCGACTGGCCTCATAAATGCAAAGCTCGGGTTGGCGGCGCCCATGACACCTAGAGCCACAGGCATCGCACCGAAGCTCATCGCTCCAAGTGGGGCCATGGCAAAGTTCATGCCAACGCGGACTGCTTTGTACTGTAATTGCTGCGACCATGGTCCGGCAATTTGACCTTTGTGGTTGATACCGAGAACGCGTCCTTCACCTTTGTTTTTTACGTAGAGGGCGGACCGAGCTGGTTCAGCGACGAGTGGAATGTGCTCGCCCTTGTGGTTGATGATTTCGTCAAAGGTGATGCCCAGACAACCGGAGTTGCGATAGAAACGGGTGGTTGATAGCATCGAGGCCATCGGTGTTCTGGCTTTGAGAGAATAGTTCAAATGTCCGCGTACAACGCAGCCCTTTGTGGCGATCAAGCGGTCGCCGATCTTCAGGTCGAACTTCAATCTGCCGTGAACAGGGTCGCCTGTTTTAGAGGTTCTGCTGGTTATTTCCGATGTGATCATGATCGGGAATCTTGCACCGGCTTTGACTTTAGTTTTGGTCTCGTCGTCCAAGGCCAGTTCTTCGTATTGAATATTTGCTTGTTGCTCAACAATCTCATCGTTGTCGATGAAGATCGGGGCGCGGGCAAAGGAGCCGGCGCTGAGGGTCGGGGCAGCCGGCGGCAACGGAAGAATGGCTATGCTGGATTCAGGTTTGATTGGTTGCGTTGCGTCCAAAGGATTGTTGGAAGTGAGTGTCGCTTCCAATGGTTTAGTAGGCTCTGTCGCCGGAGCGTTTTCAGTTACTACAGCTTCCGTCGGCAGCCCTTCTTTGGCAATTGGTTCGACTGTTGTTGTCGGGGGTGCCACCTCAGCTGCCGTTGTCGCTGCCGGTGTTGCTGCCGGTGTTGTTGCTGACGGTAGAATTAGGGTGTCACGAATAGCCGGTCGATCAGTCGGAGGCGCCGACGTTACTTTGACTGATGGTTTGGTAGCAGATTTGCTATCTTCAAGCCACGAACTGTTGGTTTCAAGCGTTTGAAGTTGTGGAGTTGTCGCTGCGCCAGCACCAGTTAAGGTGCTTTCTGTGCCGATTGCTGAGCGCAACGGCGATACATCGGTCGTCACTGGTGCTGGCGGTTTTGTAGCTGTATTTTTGACAGCGACATCGCCTTCGTTCTTCTTGCCGAAGAATCGCATAGCCACAGCCGTAGCGCCGGGAGTTTTAGTTACGTTTGTATTCTGACGCGGCCCTTTTGCTCCACGAATTTGCTTTTCCAGTTGGACGGAGCTGATGTCCGGCAATGGCAAAGTGCTGTTCATCAAAGGCTGCTCGTTTGCTGCGGCAACTAAGCTCGTACCCAGACTGAGTTGGGCGGCCATTGCAATCAGTGCACCCTTGGTTGCCTGGTTCAAAAAACTGTGATTCGTGGGCTTGTCGTTCATAGGAAAAATCTCTCGATGGGCACTGACGCGTATATGGGAACGGGGTAGTTGGATAGTAGGCACACACTCATTTATACAACTATTAAATCGACTTGACTTCTGGCTAGTACCTTAAATCAGGTCTGAGTTGCTAAAAGCGGGCAAGAAGTTAAAAGCCAGGACCAAGTAATTGGAACGCCGCCCACGATCTCGGAGACGGGTCTTTCGCCAGGGAAAGCATTTGGGCCTTTCGGAGAGACTGCGCTTGGGACAGTCCCTTGTTCTGGCTGCGATAAAAATCCACAAGTTCCGAAGTGCGTTGAGGATCTGGTGCTAGCCAGAGGCTCATAAGCACGTTGCGCACGCCAGCATAGTTCAATCCGCGGGCATACACTTGAACGCCATTGCCTTTGTAGTCTTTGGCATTTACTGAACTTGAACTCAAAACAGCAAGATCACTTGGCAAGTTTAACTCAAACAAGCTGTTGGCAGTTACTTTATCGCCTGCTTGTTGCGCAGTTAGAGACAATAGCGAGCGGAGCGGATTGTTCTGTGGGATGGAAAAGGGAGAAGCAAAGTGGATGATGCTGCTCGACTTCGCCTGCTCTTGGAATTTGCTGATTTCCGAGTCCTTTCCGGAAAGTGTGACAACTTGCGCGGGCTCAAAGAGGCTGCTGATCTGGCTCGTTTCAGTCTCGGAACCCGGTTTTGGTGCGGCTAACACGACGGACGTATCGCCACTGGGATGTGGACTGTCCATCAGCATACTCAATGATGGAGCCATCGTCAGCGTGTGTGACTCGATCAAATATTTGCCTTGAGGGCTCATGAGAGCTGCAAATGGCAGGTTAAAGAGAATCGAGTCAGGGATTATAACGACCGTTTGTTCCGGATTCGTAGGTAATACTTTGCGGGCGTCCTCAGGCAACAGTTCGTTGTATAGAATCTGCAGAATGCGGTGCTCGGTTCCGCGAGCGTTTTCATCAGCTTTAGCCGAGGCCGTCAACAATGCGGCAACTTGTTTCTGCAAGTCGTCCTTGCCCACATTTAATTTGAAGGCGGTCAGTCGGCGATTCGAATCCAGGGTAAACATGATCGTCGACTTGGTGCCGACCAGGTAATCGATAACAGCTGAATGATTGGTCTGAACGGTCTTCAACACATCGTTCAGGCTAATTGGGACTGGCGCAATCAGACGAGCAAGGCTCGGATTTTCGGCGGCTATGCGTTGAAAACGCATGACCCAGTCGCGCCATTCTTTGAGCACTGAAGAAGGGGCAGCGGCTGCCTCAGTAGCATGCAAGTGAGCCCGTCGCGTGACCATATCGTTATATATGTCGCGATCGGATTGGCGCACTTCACCACCGCGGCGGTGCCATTCATTGATGAAGGTCTCTTCTTTCAATTGTTCGGCGGCAAGAAGAGCTTGCTCGATCATTCCGTTTGCCACCATCAGGGATACCAGCTCTTGACCCTTCTCTTCGCGTCGAGTGGGGTAAGTCAGTGAAGAGGGACAGGGGAAATCGCCTGCTTGCGGTGAGCGGAAGAAAGACAACGCACTTTGAAGCGACTCGTTCGGCGCTTGTTCGGTTCCCATCTGAACCTGAGCTTGGCTGGTGTACAGTCTCCACAGAGCGGAATCATCATTGACCCTGTTGGCGATCTCTAAGCCTTTATGAATAGCTTGTTCGGCCTCCGGATATTCCTTGAGTGCCAGGCACACTTCGGCTAACGCAGCGTATGTACGACCTTCCAGCACTGAATCGTGGAATTGTTTGGTGTTCGCTGCAAGCAGCGTGTTTGCCAGCTGTAACTTAGCATTGCGGTTCTCGCCGGCCCGCGATTGCGCCGCCGCCAGGTTTTGGGCAATGGTTATTTGCAATTTTGGTTGCTTGGGATTCGCCATCGATGCTGAATCCGAAGCTTGCCTAAAGTTGACGATCGCAGCTTGAGAGTCGCCTTGAGTCGTGTTGATCACGCCAAGGGCATTCAACACCTGCGCACGGTGAGCCACAGTGCCCTGCGCTTTGATTGTAGGTAGAGCCTTTTCGAATGCTTGTTTGGCTAGCTCAAGATCGCCGGTGGCGATAAGGGTGAAGCCATAGCCTTCCTGGAAGACTGCCTTGTCTAATGGCGTGTGTTCAGGCACCTTTAAGCTGAGCAGTTCTTCGTAGCTCTTTCGTGCATCTGAAAATTGGCAAAGAGTATATTGAGCATTTGCCACAGCATTCAATGCACAGACGATTTCAGCATTAGCTGGAACCTGGGCATTGCGCGCGGCCGACAGTGCTTTCAGCGCTTCTTCTTGAGCTGCAGTTAAAAGACCGTTTGCCATTAACATGTTCGAAATACGAACTTGAATGGCCACTTGATCGCGCGTTTTTCCGGCCTGCCCGATATAGCTTGCTGCTGCTTCGTAAAACTGAATGGCTTCTTTTTCGTGGTTCGTTCTCATGCCGATGTCTGCAGCCAGCAGAAGGACCTTCGCCACTTCTTCCCCATCGGAAGCACCAAGGTTGGTGAACTCTTTCAGTGCCTGGTTCAGTTGTTGCATCGCAGTGAACGTGTTGTCCATCATAAGATAGATGCGCGCCAATGCGACTCGTGCCTGGCCCAAGGCTTTTTTGTCCGTGGTGTTCGTCAGGACTTCAATGGCGTTTTCGCCAAGTTCCTTTGCTCGTGGCAGCTGGTTCTTCGTTTGGTAGAAGAGGCACATTTCCGTCAGCGCCACGCCTTCGCCATCGGTATATTTGATTTCGCGGGCTAGTCCGTACGCTTCTTGGAATTTTCCAACGGCTTTCTCGAACTCATTCCGCTCGTACGCCTTTTTTCCATCTTTCAGCAGCTTATCAACCATGGTGATGGTCTCTGCTGACTGCTCACGATCCGGCGGCATGATAAAGACCGCTTCCATCGTGTTCGGTGCCGGACCCTTGGGTGTTGCCGGCTTGGCAGCAGCTGGTGTTGCCGCGGGCCTGGCAGGCGCAGCTGTTGTCGCAGCGAACGTGCCACTGACCGTGGTGAAGGGTACCGTTATCGCTAGTGAAACGCACGAGATAGCGATTCTCCGCAGCAGTAAACGTGAGTTGAGGTTTAGCATCAGTGATTTGGCACCCTATGGCAACTGGATGATACCGACCGCATTGTGTCCGACAACATGCCGGTATTGTGGAGCGCAGATATACTCCATCTAGTGAACCAATTTTCCCAAGCTTTGACCTTAGTGCCAAGCTACATTGTCAAAATCTAAGGTTGCTAAGAACTCGGTTTTGATCAGCAAAAGCTGTTCGATTGCCTCCATTTCTGTTTAGATAATTCGTCGGCAGTCCTCGTTGGACGAATGCCGTTGGTTGTCGTAGGAAACAAGTTTAATTGTCGATGAAAAGCCGTACAGAATCACTGCAGGTAGCAAAACACAGGCTGTTCGATCTCTTAGTGATTGGCGGTGGTATTGCTGGAGCGGGGGTCGCGCAAAACGCCGCTTCCCGTGGATTGTCCGTTTTACTGATTGAGAAAGACGACTTTGCATCGGGTACTTCGAGCAGAACTACCAAGCTAATTCATGGTGGTCTCCGATACTTAGAACAATTTCGCGTTAAGTTAACGAGACAACTTTGTCAGGAAAGAGCTCGATTGGAACGGCTTGCGCCACACCTCGTTCGTGACTTCTCTTTCATTTTGCCTCTTTCGAAGAAGCACCAGCTATTTAACTGGAAAGCCCATCTAGGGCTGGCTTTGTACGACTTGGTCGCTCTATCAGCGCAGAGTCACCATCATTTCAACCACCTCGGACCAAGCGCGGTCTTGGAAAGTGCTCCGGCTCTTTCTAGTCGGGAATTAGCCGGCGGGCTGAAGTTCCACGACTGCATCACAGATGATGCGCGAATAGTTCTGGAAGTGATTAAGTCCGCCTGTCAAGAGGGCGCCGTTGCACTCAACTACATTCAGGCGAAGGGTTTTGCATCCAAGGGAACGGCTCTTGATGGCGTTGTTTGCCGTGATCGTTACACTGGTGACGAGTTCACCGTGCGATCCAAGGCTGTTGTAAATGCCACTGGCGTGTGGGCCGATGAGGTATGCAAGCTTGCTGATCCAAATTGGACGAAGAAAATTACGCCATCGAAGGGGATACATATCATCGTTCCAGCTTCGGCTTTTGAAACGAACACGGCTTTGTTTCTGCCGACAAACGACAACCGTTACGTGTTTGTCGTGCCTTGGCAAAGAGCATTAATGATTGGTACCACCGACGAAGCATATGCAGGCGATATAAATAATCCGTTGCCTAACCGCGATGAGATCGATTACCTGCTGCATATCGTCAACAGTTACACCGATACCCATCGACTCAATCGCAGCGACATCACAGGCTGCTTTGCCGGGCTTAGACCCTTGGTGCGATTCTCCGCTTCCGGCGACAGTGAAGACACATCGAGCATGTCGCGAGATCACCTTATATTTGAAAGTGCTCTTGGATTAATCAACGTCGCTGGTGGAAAGCTAACCAGTTACAGGTTGATGGCTGAAGAAGTCATGGAGACTGTTTCCCAGAAACTTACTGACGTAGAGCCAGGTGTATCGCGGACCGCCAATATGATGCTCGGCGGCTGGTCGCACAAGAATGAGTATCTCGCGCAAGTTGCCAACATTTCGTCTAAGGCAAGAAATCTTGGCGTTGATCCTTCGATCATCGACCATTTAATCGCCAGTTATGGTGCCGAGGCTGAGACGGTGATCGACATTGTTGAACAGCATCCTCACCTTGGAGAGCGCATCTGCTCGGACTACCCCCCGATTTTGGCGGAGGTCGTTTTCAGTGTGCAGAATGAAATGGCGCTTTGCTTGGAAGACATTTTCTTCCGAAGAACGAGACTGGCAATTTTGAATTCGCGCCAAACGTTGGAAGCTGCGTCCAAGGTTGCTCATTTGATGCAGCAGCTTCTCGAGTGGGACAAAGTGCGGTTGCAGGCCGAATTGAATTCTTTGGAAACTCAAATGAATGAGCACCTCCAGCCGGTATCGGATATGGTGGTTACCGTTTAGGGGCGGGACGCGACGCTCCCAGGTAGAACCCTTACTGAAGTGGAATCGGTTGTCCAACAATGCGAGAGTCTTCAGGCAACGCCATCTTTTTGCGAATTGCCGGAATAGCTTTGCGCGCAGCTGCTTCCCCGGCCTTGATAGCTTTGGCTGTGTCATTTGGATCTTGTGATAGCACAGAGATGCCGCTGACGTCAGGGTTAATGATTATGTCTGCAAATTGTAATTGGTGCTCGTCGGCGACGCCCAGTATTACATCGGCCATACGATTGGTAATTGCTTTGTATTTGTAGAACGCCTCATTCGGAAGTTCACGCATTGGCTCATCCACCAATACCGCAATCACAATGTCCGCATCAGTGTCCTTTGCTGCTGAAGCCGGCAAGTTCGCTCGCATGCCACCATCGACATAAAGGTTGTCGCCAATTTTCACCGGTTTTAAAAGAGGCGCTATACTTGCGCTTGCTCGAATGGCTGTAGACAGCTTGCCTTCTGACAGTCGATAGGCATTCCCGTCCTTCAGGTTGGTGGCAACAGCGGAAAATGGAATCTTCAAATCTTCAATAGGTGAGACATCTTTCGGCAGCATCGAATCAAGGTATTTTTCAAATTTTTCGCCACTCCACAATCCGGCGTAGCTTTTCTTGAACGTCTCTTTGATTTTGGTAAATGGCATCAATAGAATTCTGGATGTAACGCCCGGAAGATAAGCCTTGCGAAGCGATCCATTCATCCCCATCGTTTCCAATTGTGCTAACGGAACTCCCGCTGCGTAGCAGCCACCGATAATGGCTCCCATGCTGTTTCCAACTATGTAGTCGATCGGGATTTTTTCTTGTTCTAAGACTCTAAGAACACCGATGTGAGCTGCACCTCTAGCGCCGCCGCCGCCCAGGGCGATTGCCATAGTTTTTCGTTCTTGATTCTTACGAACGCTATGTTTGGTGCCTTTCTTTCCGGGCACAGAGATGGTCCTTGGGGTCCGGCTGTCATCAACACTTTCTTTGGTAGACGGGTCCGCGTCTAAAACCTCGGTTGCTCCCACCTTGTCTGTTTGAGATGGATGCGGGTTTGTAATGACCCGCGGACCTCGTTC
>Ga0163151_10003938_pt1 | contig 20642 bp, 20 predicted proteins | sample OliLakLV19MP5IB2_FD_145596 | JGI IMG/M metagenome (GOLD analysis project Ga0163151, IMG submission 145596) | Freshwater microbial mat bacterial communities from Lake Vanda, McMurdo Dry Valleys, Antarctica - Oligotrophic Lake LV.19.MP5.IB-2 | ecosystem: Environmental > Aquatic > Freshwater >... | reverse complement strand
TGGAACCCCAACTCCGCGCACAGGAAATCGGCCAACTCGGTCCGGTGGACGAACTCGCCGCCGTCATGGAGCAGCCCGGCGACATAGGCGATCGCAGGAGGCTGCGAAAGCGCCCGCTTGATCTGGTGCTGCACAAACATACAAAAAGTATGCGCCGCGCGAAAAACTTTGTCCAGCACTATTTACGGGTCACGGGCAGAGCTAGGACCGAAAGGGGCCGGGCTGGAGAAGTTGGCCTTGCCGTCATTCCAAAAGACAAGGCTTTGCCTCCGTCGCGGTGGGGAATAAGGAGATCGAGAAAGCCTCGCTGTCGAGGTCGGCGGCGACGATGATGGTCGCCGATTGGGTGGGGAGCGGCGTGCAATTCGGAAAGGTCCCGGCGCCGTTGTTGAGACAGACGAAACTGGTTCGCGGATCCTTGGCGCCGCCGCGATTGGCGGCGAGGATGTCGGGATGCCTGTCGCCATTGAGGTCGGCGAGGGTGATGTAGCGAGTGGTCCAGTTCGGGTCGCCGAACTCGCCCGTTAATTGGAACCGGCCTTTTCTATCGTTTTTGTAGATGAGTTTCTTGTCGGGTTTATCAAGATCGGCAAGCGCGGCGGAGTAGGTGCGATCGGGCGTTTCACTCAACAGTTCCGCGGCGAAGCGGCCCTTGCCGTCGTTGCGGAGGATGATATCGTGGAGGGGCTAGTGGCGGCCCTTGGCAAGAAAGATGTCGAGATCGCCATCTTATCAGGGTCGCCCAAGCTGATCCCGGCGGCGGTTTCACCGTTGGCTTCCAGCAGGAGGAGGCGGTGAAACGTGCGCGGCTGGGCGGCGGTCGTCGCGAGCAGAGCGGCGATGAGGCATGCGGTCCGGATACGGAAAGGTAGCGCACGGCGTGAATAATGCGGGAAATTTTGGAGGATTGCTATGAAGAAGTTTTGGACGGTTACGCTCGCGGCGGTGATGAGCTTGGCGGCGCAACAAACGGTATATATCGGCACGCGCAGTACCGAGGGGATTTACCGGATGCAATTCGATCCGGCGACGGGCGCAATCCGCGACGTGAAAGTGGCGGCGAAGACGCTGAACCCGACGTTTCTGGCGGTGCATCCAACGCGGCCGCTGGTATTCGCGGTGGTGGCGGCGCCGGAAGGGAAGGTGGGTTCGTTTGCGGTGGAACCGGACGGCGGATTGCGGCTGTTGAACGAGGTGAGTTCAAAGGGAGAGGGACCGGCGCATGTGCAGATTGACCGGACCGGAAGGTGGGTATCGACGGCGAACTTTACGAGCGGAAGCGTGGCCGTTTACCGGATCGAGGCCGATGGGCGTTTGAGCGGCGCCGTGGATTCGGCGCAACATGCGGGCAAGGGTCCGCACGCGACCAGGCAGACCGGGCCTCATGCGCATTCGACGTACTTTTCGGCGGACAACAAATGGATGTATGCCGCGGATCTGGGAATCGATGAGGTGAAGGTATATGGGTTCGATGCGCGGACAGGGAAGTTGACCGCGGGTTCCCCGTTGAAGACGCCGGCTGGCGCCGGGCCGCGGCATTTGGCTTTGGGGAACAAGCGGGTTTACGTGTTGAACGAGATCGCTTCGTCAGTGAGTGTGTTTGAGAACGGAAAGTTATTGGAGACGGTGAATGCATTGCCTGACGGATTCACGGGAGCATCTTCGGCGGCGGAGGTGGTTATCGACAAAGCGGAGAAGTACTTGTATTCGTCGAATCGCGGGGCGGATACGATTGCGGTCTTTCGGATTGGGGCTGGTTTGAAGAAGGTGGGGGATGTGAAAGTGGGACCGGTTCCGCGGGGCTTTGTGCTGTCGCCGGATGGAAAGTTCCTGATTGCGGGAAGCCAGACCGACAGCACGATTCAGGTTTACCGGATTGACGCGAAGACAGGGCTATTTACGGCAGTGGGCGAGGCGGTGAAGGCGAACGGCCCGATCTGTTTCCGGTTCCGGCTATGATAGCGGCATGAAATCTCTACGCCGCAGTATGCTTGCCGCCGCTGTTGCCGCGACCGCCGCAATGGCAGCCGCAAACAAGCCGCCTTCGAAAAAGTCCCATTGGAAAGATGGCCGGCCCGCCGATGGCAAAACGCCTCTCTATTCGCCAGCCGTGACCTGTAATGGATTCGTGTTCGTTTCAGGCACTGGAAAGATTGACGGGGGCTCCATTGAGGAGCAGACCAAGTTCGTACTCGATAGTATTGAGGCGAATTTGAAGCACGCGGGCTCGTCGATGTCGAAGGCCGTGAAGTGCAATGTGTATTTGAGCGACATCAATAATTATGGGCCGATGAATGAGGTCTTTCGCGGGCGATTCGGGGAGAACCCGCCGGCGCGAACGACAGTGGCGGTGGCGGCAATTCCGTTTGGCTGTCTGGTGGAGATCGAAGTGATGGCGGAGGCGTAGAAAACGGCGTCAGCCCGACGGCGTATGGTAGGATGTTTCATTCACCGGGCATGGTCCGCCCGCCCACCCCAGTCGCAGCTTAGCCGATAAGGCCAAGATGCCTTGCAAACTCCAATAGCGAGGTATCTTCATGCGCATATTCGCAGCGTGCTGTCTTTTCACACTTGGGCTGACAGCACAGACTTTCCGCGGCAACATCTCCGGCCTTGTCCAGGATGCTAGCGGCGCCGCTATCCCCGGCGCCGCCATCAAGCTGGAAAGTCCCTCCACCGGCCTCACCCGCGCCGTTCTGACCAGTGCCAGCGGGGATTTCACCATCGCCGAGCTGCCAACCGGCAAGTACACCATCGGCGTCACCCATCCTGGGTTCGAAAGCAAGAAAGTGGGTGAGGTCGAAGTCGTCGTTTCGAAAACCACCAATCTAACCCTCACTTTGGGTGTCGCTTCCCAGACATCTCTAGTCGAAGTGAGCGCCCAGGCCGTCACGCTCGAAACGTCATCCACTGCCTTGGTCGGCGTGGTCGATACCCGCACCGTTAGAGACCTTCCATTGAACGGCCGCGACTTCCGGCAGATGCTTAAGCTCTCCCCCGGCGTCAACGCCGCAAACAATTCCGTTAACGGCATGCGCACCAGCGGAAACAACTATCAGCTCGACGGCGCCGACAACAACGACGCCTTCCACAACACCTCCGCGGTCAATCAGGGCGGCGTCTCCGGCATCGCCGGTACGCTGCTCCCCGTCGAGGCCATCGACCAGTTCTCAATCCAATCGAACGCCAGCGCCGATGTTGGCCGCAATGGCGGCGCCGCCGTCAATTTAGTGATCAAGTCCGGCGCCAATGAACTCCACGGCTCGCTCTACTATTTCAATCGCAACGAGGCTCTCGCTTCCGCTTCGCCGCTCCAACCCGTTGGCGCCAAAGCCCGCGCCATCAGAAATCATCAGTACGGCGCCGCTATCGGCGGCCCCGTAATCAGGAGCCGCACGTTCTTATTCATGACCGGCGAAGGCCAAGTCGCTAGCGCCGCCAACTCCGCTCTCGCGACAGTTCCCTCCGACGCCTGGGTCGCCGATGCCCGCTCGCTAATGTCCCAATATAACGTCGCCGTCAACCCCATTTCCCTCAATATGCTGAACTTTTGGCCCTCGCGCACGAAGTCCGCCAGCGCCGGTCTGAACAACTATTTGAACAGCGACGCCAGCGTCCACGACAGCTATAACGGCATCGTTAAACTGGATCATCGATTCAATCCGAATCATTCGCTCTCCGCCCGCTACTTCGGCGGCACCGGCAAACAAACCGCTCCCACCAGTTCCCAATTAAAGGAATATTTCCAAGTCGCTCCGAGCCGGATGCACAACGTCTCGGTCGTGATGAATAGCGTCCTCACGCCGCGCATGGTCAACCAGTTAGCGCTTGGCGCGAACTTCTTCCTGCAAGTGTTCAACGACGCCGACACGTCCATTGACCCCAACGCCCTTGGCCTAAACACCGGCGTCACCGAGGGATATCTCCGCGGCACGCCTACGACGACAATTAACGGCTTCACGCCTGTGGCGTCACGAATCCCCTCGGCCGCATTGACACTACCGGCCACTTGGTCGACAACCTCTCCTACACCGTTGGCAAGCGCCAGCTCAAAATCGGCGGCGAATACAGGACGGTGCGTGTGCGGTCGAAAATTGTGGATGGTTGCGGGCGGCCGCACGCTCCGGAATCGGCGGGTACGGCGAGCGCGAATCTGACGGTGCCGAACACACAGACGGTGATCAGAATGACCCACGTCGCCAACGGCGAGTGGGAGGGGAATTACGCGCCGCCCGCGAACCAGGCCGGAGACTTCACGGTGCGCGTTGTGGCGGCGTTTTCGCAAGGGACGAAGCTGCAGTTGGGCGCGAGTGAGACGGTGACTGGATCCGTTCAGGCGGCGACGGGCGTGCGCGGGCCGCAAGTGGGGGCGGGGGCGATCGTGAATGGCGCGAGTTTTGTGGCGCAACCGCTGGTGGCGCCAGGGCAGTTGATATCGATCTACGGTTCCGATCTGGCGGAGCGATCCCAGGCGGCGGCTTCCGTTCCGTTGGGTACCGAACTTGCCGGCACGGAGGTGCTGCTGGGCGGCGATGCGTTGCCGCTGCTGTTCGTCAGCGGGGGACAGATCAACGCGCAGGTGCCGTTTGGATTGCCTTTGAATTCCGAACAGCAGATAGCGGTGCGAAGGCGGGAGCCGCTAGGGACACCGGAGCGGGTCGTGGTGGGCGCGGCCCAGCCGGGGATCTTCTCCAAGAACAGCAATGGCGTCGGACAGGGCGTGGTGTTGGCCGTTCGGGCTGGCAGCGCCCAGACCTTCGCGGAACTCGGCGCGCCGGCGCGGCCGGGCGATACCATCGTGATTTATTGCGGCGGACTGGGACCGACGACGCCTCCCGTCGCGGCCGGCGTCGCCGCGCCGCTGACGCCATTGTCCCGCGTCGATAGCCCCGTGCGAGTGACGATCGGCGGGGCTGAGGCGGTCGTAGCCTTCGCGGAGCTCACGCCGGGTTCGGCCGGTTTGTATCAGATCAACGCCGTCGTGCCGTCCGATGCCCCTGATGGCGACAAAGTGCCGGTTACTATCAGCGTCGCGGGCGTGGAAAGTTCCGTGGTGTCAATGGCGGTGCGAAGATGAAAAAAAATTTGCAACAGTTAACGAGACGGCGGCATCCGATCTTCTAGCATGGTGACCTCCGACTTGGCTGTAACGCTCGAAGCGCAGAAGTTGATGGTTGAAGGGACTCTGCGCGAAGTTTTGCGGGGCGAATGTTGCGACGGTGCATCCGGGGTGGCGGGGGCGATGGAGTACGCCGTGCTGGGCTGCGGTCAACGCTTACGGCCTTTGCTGGCGCTTCGGGTGGGGAGCATGGTGAGCGGGGAGTGCGACCTGGTGTTGCGGGGCGCTGTGGCAGTGGAACTTTTGCACTGCGCTTCCCTGGTGGTGGATGATTTGCCTTGCATGGATGACGATGCATTCCGCCGTGGCCGGCCGGCGGTTCATCGGGAATTCGGGGAATCGAACGCGTTGTTAGCGGCGTTTAGCTTGGTGGCGCTGGCCGCCCGGCAAACGGTGGAAGGGATTCGGGACCGCTTCGTCCTTGAAACAATGGTCGCGTTTCAGCAAAAAGTCTTGCAGGTTTTGGACTGTAATAATTTGGTGGGCGGGCAGGCGATGGATTTGGCCGACGGCGGGTCTTCGCGGAAATTGGCGGAGAAAAAGACGGCGCCCTTATTCGCGCTGGCGGCGCGGGCTGGAGTTCTGGGCGCAACGCTGGACCCGCTGGAGCGCCAGGCGGCGCTGCGGTTTGGACATGAATTTGGCGTGGCCTATCAATTGATGGACGATCTGGCGGATGGCGAACTGCGCCTGCGCGCGCCGTTTGAATCGCAGATGCGGCGGACGCGGGAAATCCTGGAGGTTTTCGGTTCGCGTGGAGCCGGGTTGAAGGAAATGTTAGATAACCTTTATGGCAAGTCGCTCGCGTAAAGTCGCCATAATCGGCAGCGGCTTTGGGGGGTTGGGAACGGCCGTGCGGCTGGCATCGCGCGGCTATGACGTAGAGCTTTTCGAAGCGCGGGACATGCTGGGCGGACGCGCGTATGTGTACCGGCAGGATGGGTTCACATTCGATGCCGGCCCCACCGTGATCACTGCGCCATTTATGATCGATGAGCTGTTTGCCGGGGCGGGGAAGAAGACCTCGGATTACGTGAAGATCGTCCCGGTGGATCCGTTTTATCGGATTGAATTTCCCGACGGGCGTCACTTTGAATATAACGGTGATGAGGCGGAGACGGAGCGGAAAGTGGCCGCTTTTTCACCCGGCGATGTGGACGGTTACCGGGCCATGATCCGGGCGGCGAAAGACATCTTTCAGAAGGGCTTCGTGGAACTTTCCGACGTGCCTTTCTTGAAGTTCATGGACATGGTGCGTATTGCTCCCGACTTGATCCGGTTGCAATCGTACAAGACGGTTTTTCAGTTTGTGAAGGGCTATGTCAACGATCCGATGCTGCAACGGGTGTTCAGTTTTCACCCTTTGCTGGTTGGGGGAAACCCGTTTCAGACAACGTCGATCTACGCGCTGATTCATCATTTGGAACGGCAATGGGGCGTACATTATGCGATGGGTGGGACGGGTGCGATTGTCGATGGTTTGGGGCGTTTGTTCCGCGAGTTGGGCGGTAAGGTGCGATTGAACACGCCGGTGAAGCGGATCCTGATCCAAGAGGGGCGAGCGATGGGCGTGGTGACGGAAGCGGGTGAGAGTTTTGGCGCCGACGCGGTGGTGTCGAACGCCGACGTCGCCAACACATATCGGAAAATGGTGCCCGCGGCGGACCGGCGCCGTTGGACGGATTCCAAGCTCGACAGTATGCGCTACAGTATGGGTTTGTTTGTCATTTATTTTGGGACGCGAGGGCAGTATCCGGACATCAGGCATCACACGATTCTGCTTGGGGAACGGTATGAAGGGCTGTTGCGGGACATCTTCCAAAACAAAGTCCTGGGCGAGGATTTTTCCATCTATCTGCACCGGCCCACCGCGACCGACCCATCTATGGCGCCAGCGGGGCACGATACCTTTTACGCACTGATACCAGTGCCGAACCAGCTGAGCGGTATCGATTGGAAGACCGCCGCGAAGCCATTTCGGGACCGCGTGATGGCTTACATGGAGAAGCACTATCTGCCTGGTTTGGAGTCACGGCTGGTGACTGAGCGGCTATTCACGCCGCTGGATTTTGAGACGACGCTGAACACGTATCGCGGGTCCGGATTTTCGTTTGAACCGATCTTCACGCAGTCCGCCTGGTTCCGTCCGCACAACGAAAGCGAAGATGTGAAAGGCCTGTTTTTCTGCGGAGCGGGGACGCATCCGGGCGCCGGCGTTCCGGGCGTGCTTTCATCCGCTAAGATCGTAGAAAAGCTAGTATGCGACCGGCTGCCCGTCTAGAAACGGATTGGAAACGCCAAGCGGCTGAAGCCACGGCGCGGGGGTCGAAGAGCTTCTATTTCGCGACGCGGTTTTTCCCGCCGGAGTTGGCCGCGTCGGCTCATGCCGTCTACTGGTTTTGCCGGACTACCGATGACATTGTGGATGAGAATCCGGACTTGGGCGCTGCGCGCGTGGAGTTGGAGCAATGGCGCGAGGGGTTGAAGTACGCACTGGCCGGAGGGACGAATGGCCCGGCGATCATGCAACATTTTGCGGGTGCTTGCAGTCGTCACGGAATTCCATCCGAGTACGCGTTTGAATTGATTGAAGGCATGCGGATGGATTTGGAGAGAGTGCGGTATCGCACGTTCGATGAGTTGCGTGTCTTTTGTTACCGCGTCGCGAGTACGGTCGGCCTGATGATGTCGCATGTGATTGGCTATCGCGGCGATGCGTTGCCGTATGCGGAGGACTTGGGCGTGGCGATGCAGTTGACCAATATCCTGCGCGATGTGGGAGAAGATTTGGGGCGCGGCCGAATCTATTTGCCTTCGGAAGAAATCGAACAGTTCGGGTACTCCGAGGCGGAACTGCGCCGGGCGGAGCGCACGCCGGCATTCGTGAAACTGATGCAATTTCAGGCTGACCGGGCGCGGCATTATTATGCAAAATCGATGCCCGGGATTTCCATGCTAAAGCCGGAGGGCCGGTTCGCGGTGGAGATTGCCGCCCGCGTTTATCAGGGCATTTTGGGCGAGATCGAAACGATGAATTACGACGTGTTTGCTCGACGCGCCGTGGTTCCGGCGTGGCGGAAATATGGCATCACGGCGGGCGCGCTGGGACGGCGGCTGCTTTGGCGGAGGTGATACGGCGCGCGGTTGAGCGCGGGTCGCTGGCGACGGCGATTGGGCTGGCGGTGCATTATGCGGCGTTTTATTTGGTCGGCGTGCCGCTGTGGACTGAAGTGATCGGCGAGTGGATTATGGCGCGAACGCCGAATTCGCTTTCGGTTTGGCTATTGGCTAATTTGGGCGCAGGGGCGAAGCCGTTTGCGATGACGGGCGGGTTGGCGGCATTGGGATTTGTGATGTCGGCGGGGGCGCTGTTCACTGGGTGGCGCTCGATGGCGGTGGTGGCTTTGGGCGCGGTTGGCTATTGGGGATTGTTTGGGTATGTGGGCATGTCGTTCTGGCTACCGGCATTTTTAGCGCTGCAAGTGAGAACGGCCGCGCCCGTAGGCGGGCGGCGAGTTGCTCTGCAAGCGCTGATGGGCGGCGTAACGGTAGCCGTAGCGGGGGAAAGTTATTGGCGCGATGAGCGGTTGGCCCGGCGGGCCGTGAAGCCGGTGGCGCTGTGGCCATTTTCCACGCCCGTGGAAACATTCGGCGCCGGTTGGGTGCGCCGCGCGGTGACGCAAATTGGCCAACACTATACGATGTCGAAGAACAGCGTCGACCCGGCTATCGATCCCGCGGCCTGGTCTTTGAAGATCACCGTTGACGGTCGCGAGATCGCGTCGCTGCGTTATGCGCAATTGCTACAGATCCAGCGCCGGCAACGCTATGTGACATTGCGGTGTGTGTCGAACACGTTGAAGAGCGACCTCATGGGTACGGCGGAGTGGAGCGGCTTTCTATTGCAACAAATCGTTGATCGAGCGCGGATTCCTTTAGGGATTAAAGAGGTCGCTTTCATCGGAGTGGATGGGCATGGTGATTCGCTACCGTTGGAATACGCGTTCTCCGATGAAGTGATGCTGGCCGTTGGCATGAATGGGGAAACGCTCAACCGCGCCCATGGCTTCCCGCTGCGATTGCTGTGTCCGCGCTACTACGGGTTCAAGCACGTGAAATGGTTGGGCGAGATTGCTTTCGTGACGAAGCCATATTTTGGCACTTGGCCGAAGATGGGATATACGAAAGAGCCACTGGTGAAGATCGCGTCGTTCATTGACAAGGCGCGGCGGGAGGGAAACAGGATCCGCATTGGAGGCGTTTCGTATGCCGGGGGCCGTGGAATTCGAGCTGTTGAAGTGCGCATCGACGGCGGAAAATGGAAGTCCGCGACGATGGAGGATCCGCTGTCGCCATATACCTGGACGCGCTGGATAGCGGAGTTGGAGTCGGGCTCTTCCGTGGAAGCTCGCGCCCAGGATGGCGAAGGCGCGTGGCAGCTCGATACCGAGACGCCGCTATTTCCGAGCGGCGTCGGCGGTCCAACGTTTCGTAAAGTAAGTAACTAACATGCCCGTCCTAACCGTCGCTATCGCGATCGCCATTGGCATCATCCTGTTGTTGCGCAAAGCGCGATTCCATTATGAGCGGCTCCCGAAAATTCCCTACGTTGTTGGCGCTCAATTGCCGGACGTTTCCATCATCGTCCCGGCACGGAATGAGGAGGCTACTATCGCTCGCCTGCTGGGTTCGTTTCCGGAGGATATGGTGGTCGTCGTAGATGACCACTCCGAGGATCGCACGGCGGAAATTGCCCGTTCGCTCGACGTTCGCGTGATTGAAGCGCCTGCGCTGGCGGATGGCTCGATGGGCAAGCCCAACGCCTGCATGGCCGGTGCGCAGGCGACCGAATCGGATTGGCTGCTGTTCGTCGATGCCGACACTCATTACGCTCGCGTTTTCCTGCCATCGCTGATGCAGTACGCCGTCGATCAGAAGCTGGATATGGTAAGTGTGTTCTTGAAGCAGGAAACGATTACGCTCCCGGAGAAAATCCTGCTCCCGTATGCGTTTGCCCTTTATTTCACGGGCGTGAACAGCGCTCGGGTCAACGCGCATCCGCCACGAGAATGGCTCGCCAACGGGCAATGTCTGCTGGTTAAGCGCGACGCTTATTTGAGGATCGGCGGCCATGCGGCCGTGGGCGGCTCGGTGATTGAGGACGTTGCGCTCGCCAAACTCGCCGCTGAAAAAGGGCTCCGTACGCGCGTCACGCGGGCGGAGCATATGGGATCCGTCCGCATGTACGACTCCTTTGGCGCGATCCTTCGCGGCTTCGAGAAAAATTCCTTCCGCTTCCTGCGCGAGAACCCATTCACCGGCGTGCAGGTAGTTCTGGCGTCGATCCTCCTCACCTCGTGGCTGCCGGTCCTGGTGCTGCTGGTCTTGAGCGGCTACAACCGCCAAGCGATTCTCTTCGCCTTGCTGCCCGCCGTGATTCTATTCCCGTGGTATCGCAGCGCTTCCGCACTGCTTGCGCCCGTGGCCATTTATCTCTTCCAGTTCGTCGCGCTGAACTCCATGTTTAAGACGCTCAGCCGCAGGAAATCCGTATGGAAGGGCCGCGAGGTTTGAAACAATATCCGGTCCCATGGCGGCAGGTTTTGGCGTTGACGCCTCACATCGGCCAAGGTACGCGATATTCTGTGCGGCGCTTTACGGAGGAGTCGGTCAAGTTGTTGCAACCGGCGCCGGAGGTGACCGGACTCGAACAACTTCCGCCCTCGCCCCGCTTCATCCTGGCGGCAAATCACTATCAGCGCCAGGGGCTCTGGATTCTGCATCCGTGCAGCGTCATCACGGTCGCGCTTCAACGCCATTATGGTCTTGACGACCCGCCGGTTCGCTGGATCGTCACCGCGAATTGGCCGCCCTGGAAGTTCGGTCCGATCACCGTTCCATCGCCCGGTGATTGGCTGCTTCCGCGCGTTGCTTACGCACTGCATTGTTATCCGGTGAGCTTCGCGGGAACGAATCCGGGTTTGACCGCGCGCAGCTATCGAGAGTTGCTGAGGGGCATTGACCGCCCGCTCGGCCTCTTCCCGGAAGGCGTCCATGGAACGGCGTTTCAAATGGCCGATCCGCTGCCCGGGGTGGAGCGCTTGCTGTTGTTGATGGCCAGGAAGAACTGGCCCGTCGTCCCCTGCCAGATTGGCGAAAACAAAAGCCGGCTGCAAGTCCGCTTTCGCGAAGTATTGCAGCCGGCTGAATTGCTCCGCGCCGGGGAAAACGCGGCGCGCCTGGTAATGGATCGAATCAGAATTTCATCGTGAAATTGCCGTTAAAAATGGCTTCGGCGGCGCTCCAGTTCACCACTTTCCACCAATTGTCGACGTAACCGGGGCGGACATTCTGATACTGCAAGTAGTAGGCATGCTCCCAGACATCCAGCCCGATAATGGCGGTCTTGCCTTCCATCATCGGCGTGTCCTGATTGGCTGTGGAGTAGATCTCCAACGTGCCATCCGCTTTCTTCGCCAGCCACGCCCAACCGGAACCGAATCGCCCAATCGCGGCCGCCTTGAACTGCGCTTTGAAGTTGTCAAAGCTCTCAAACTTCGCGGTGATCGCGGCGCTCAACTGGCCGATGGGCTCACCGCCGCCGCCTTGGCCTTCGGGCGCCATTATCAGCCAGAACAAAGAATGGTTGAAGTGCCCGCCGCCATTGTTGCGGACCGCCGCCTTCTTAGCGTCCGGAACAATGGCAAGGTTGTTCGCCAGCAATTGCTCCAGCGTCTTCCCTTCCAGCGCGGCGTCGCCTGTTACCGCGCCATTCAGATTCGTCACATAGGCGTTGTGGTGACGCGTACGATGGATATCCATCGTACGTTCATCGATAGAGGGTTCTAACGCATTGTTCGCGTACCCCAATTCAGGAAGAGCAAAAGCCATAGTCGTGTTATCTCCTTAGGAATATTTAGATGCGGTTTCAGGCCGAAAAGCCGCCGCTAATTTCATACTGATGAGCGATTCGGAGCATCAAGTGTTCCGAAAAATGTTTGGTCAGAATCTGCATACCGACGGGTAATCCTTCGATCGTCAGGCCGCAAGGAACATTCATGCAGGGAATACCAGCCAAACTGCCGGTAATCGTGTAGATATCGCTTAAATACATCTGCAGCGGATCGCTGGTTTTCTCGCCCAGTTTGAACGCCGGAAATGGCGACACGGGCGTAATCAGCGCGTCCACTTTTTCAAACGCCTGCGCGAAATCGCGAGTAATCAGCGACCGTACGCGCTGGGCTTTCAAGTAATAGGCGTCATAGTAACCGTGGCTCAACACATAAGCGCCGAGCATGATTCGCCGTTTCGCCTCCGCCCCGAACCCCTCGCCGCGCGAGTTCCTGTACATGTCGATCAACGTGTCCGCTTTCGCCGAGCGCGTCGTAAATCGAGCGCCGTCGAACCGCGACAAATTGGCGCTGACTTCAGCGGTGCAAATAATGTAATAAGCGGCGATCGCCCATTCCGTATGCGGCAGGCTGACGTCGACAAACTCGCAGCCCTGCTTTGTCAGTACGTTGATGCCGGCTTGCATCCGGTCGCCGATTTCACTCGCCAAGCCGAAAAAATATTCCTTCGGCAGTCCAATCCGCAAGCCCTGCAACGGTTCTTTCATCGCCGTCGCGTAGTCCTGGACGGGATGCGTCGCGCTCGTCGCGTCGCGTGGATCACGTCCCGCGATGGCGCCAAGAAGTGTCGCCGAATCGGCCACCGTTCGCGCGAACGGACCAATGTGATCGAGCGACGACGCAAACGCCACCAAGCCATAACGAGAGACCCGTCCATACGTCGGGGTGACGCCCACACAGCCGCAAAACGATGCCGGCTGGCGAATCGAACCGCCGGTGTCCGACCCCAATGAAACCACCGCCGTGCCTTGCGCGACGACTGCCGCCGAACCGCCGCTGGATCCACCGGGAACACGATCCAGCGCCACCGGATTCCGCACCGGCCCATAAGCTGAATTTTCATTCGACGAGCCCATCGCGAACTCATCGCAATTGGTCTTGCCGATGATCACGCCGCCCGCCGCTTCCAGCCGTTCCACCGCCGTCGCATCGTATGGCGGAATGAAATGCTCCAACAGCTTCGAACCGCACGTGGTCCTCACGCCGCGCGTGACGATAACGTCTTTGACGCCCACCGGCACGCCAGCCAGCGCGCCCGGATCCTCGCCGCGCGCGATTTTTTCATCAACGGCTCGCGCCGCGGCCAATGCCCGCTCATCGCTAAATGTCAAATAGGCGTTGGTTTTCGGGTTCTCCGCTTTGGCGAAGGCCAGCGCTTCCTGCGCCAATTCCACCGCGCTAAAAGTTTGCTCCGCCAAACCCTGGCGGACTGTTGAAATGGTGAGTGAGGGGATCCGCATTCTAGCGTTCAATCACTCGCGGAACTTTGAAATAACCCTGGCCCGAAACCGGCGCATTGGCCATAGCCTCGGCATTGGTCAAAGAAACATGCGGATCGTCTTCCCGCAGTGTGGACGACTCGCCAGCATCAAACAGCACCTGCGCCATCGGCGCCACGCCCTCTGTGTTTAATTCATTCAGCTTGTCGATGTGCGTCAGAATATCGCTCAGATCATGAGCGTATTGATGAATCTCGTCTTCAGTCAAAGCAAGATTCGCCAGGCCCGCAACGTAGCGAACCTTCTCTTCGGATAACTTCACGCGGAAGCCCTCATGCGTTTTGCCTCATCGCGCTCGCTTTCCGCTCGCGACGCCAGATACAGTTGTCGAAAAATCGGATCGGAGATGCCGTCGGCGCGGTCGTCAACGTCAAATGGCAATGCCACGCGTGGCCCCCGGCGTGGGATCCCGACGCGGAATTCAATCGAATCAATCATCCCCGGCCCGGCCAGCAACTGCAATTTGGTCAGAATCTGCCCGGACATCGTCGCCAACTGCTTCTGCCACAGGGCGTCTTCCACATCGACCACCATCTTGCGGCCGTACAATTTCACTGGCCCCGTGCGCTGCGCCAGCCGCTTGCCGACGGCCGCCGGCCACACCGCTTCAGCAAACTCTTCGGGAGCGAGTTTCGCACTGTGCAATCTAATTTTCGAGATCAGTCTGGCGGCGCGTTGCATGGCGGTTCGTCTTAGGATTTTAGCACTGGCGGAACTATAAGCCGGTTTCTGTATCTTTCCGAAGAAAGACGGCAATCATTCCTCTGGGCCGGCCATTACTGGCAAGCTCTAGCAACCTACCCGGGTGTCCAACGGGACGAGCCGCCCCTTCACCCCTATTTGGTCTTGCTCCGTGTGGGGTTTGCCTTGCAATCCGCATTGCTGCGAACACGGTGCGCTCTTACCGCACCTTTTCACCCTTACCCCCGGATCCTTGCGGACCCGGTGGCGGTATAATCTCTGTGGCACTTTCCGTAAAACCCGCTTTGAGCGAGCCCCCCCGGCCGTTAGCCGGCACACTGCTCCGCGGAGACCGGACTTTCCTCCAGCAGATCCCTTGCAGGACCCGCCAGCGATTGCCCATCCCGCCAGTACGGTTACCATTATCTCATGCGCTGGCTGATTTGTATTCTCACAATACCGATATTTGCGGCCGATCCGCTTCCGGAGGATCGCGGCGCCGCCGGCCTCTGGCACTCTTTGCTCAAGCTCCAAACCACCGCGCGTGTCCTTCACATCGCCGCGCACCCCGATGACGAGGACGGCCCAACCATTACCTACCTCACGCGCGGCCGGGGCGCCGATGTCACGATGCTCAGCCTCACCCGCGGCGAATCCGGCGCCAATCTCGTCACCGGCGATTTCTTCGACCGCCTCGGCGCGCTGCGGACAGTCGAATTCCTTCGCGCCGCTCAATACTATGGCGCCAGCGTGATGTTCACGCGTGCCGTCGATTATGGCTACTCGAAAACGGTCGCCGAAACTTTCCGCCAATGGGACCGCGCCGCCGTGTTGAAAGAGGTCGTCCGCGTCATCCGCACCACCAAACCGCATGTCATCATCTCGCGCTGGAGCGGTACGCCACGCGACGGCCACGGCAACCACGAAGCCGCCGGCATCCTCTCCATGGAGGCCTTCACCGCCGCCGCCGATTCCGGCTACGTCACCGAAGACTTGATTCCGTGGCAAGCCGCCAAGCTCTACATTGGCAACCGCAATCCCATTGACGAATCCACCATTAAAATCGATCACGGCATGGTCGATCCGCTGCTCGGCCGCAGTTATTCTCAGTTCGCCCGTGAAGGCCTCCGCTGGCAGCGCAGTCAAGGGGCGGGAGCGGCTACGGCTCGACCTGGCCCAACATTTTCTTACTACCGCCGATTCGGCTCCAACGCAAAAGAATCCGATATCTTCGACAACCTCGACACCTCCATTTCGAAGTACCCCGAAATTGCCCGGCACATCGACGCGGCCGTGAAGGCCTTCCGCGTCGATAACCTCAAAGCCTGTGCGCCGCACCTCGCCGCCGCGCTCAGCGCCGCCAAATCCCTCGAACTCCCACTCAAAGTCCGCCAACTCAACCAGGCCCTCGCCCTTTCGCTCGGTCTGCAAGCAGAAGCTCGCATTGAACCCAAAGTCGCCATCACCGGCCCATTCTCCGCGTTCCGCCCCGCCGAAACGTTTTCCGTCGCGGTACCCGGCCAGACCTTCAACGTAAGCGTGAAGCTCCACGGCGCCGGAATACAAAGCGTCGAATTCAAGGGAGGGCTGATCGCGAAGCAACTAGAACCCGGCCGTTACCAGGTCACTGTCCCGCCAGACGCCGACATCACCAAAGCGCACTGGCGCCGTAACTCCGTTCGCGAAACGGCCTATCAACACGACCCCGTCGCTCCCCCATTGACCGTGAAGATCACTTACAAAGACGGCGAAATTGAAACGCCAGTCCTGGTAAGTCCGCTGGACTCATTTGGCGTCGAAAAGCTACAGCCTTTAGCCATCGGCCCGCCCGTCGCTATCAAGTTCGCAACTGAAGCCGGCATCCTGCCAATGAGTAGTAACTCCTATGACGTCCAGGTCACCGTCACTACTAATGTCGAAGCGCGCGCCGCCGGTTCCGTCAAACTCAGTATCCCGCAAGGCTGGAGCAGCGAGCCACTGGAGCGGAAATTCACCTTCGAAAAAGAGAAGGAAGAGGCCGCCATTAAGTTCCGCGTTACCGCCCCCGCCGATCGGCAAGCGGGCGACGCGAAAATCGAAGCTATCGCCACTTACAATGGCCGGAACTACGACCATAGTTATGACGAAATCACCCAACCCGGTTATGACTCGATCTATCTCTCGCAGCCCGCCCAACATATTGTCCGCTCCATCGACGTAAAGATAAAGCCAGGCCTCAAAGTCGCCTACATAACGGGGACTGGCGATGATGTTCCTGAAGGTCTCCGTCAACTCGGAGTTAACGTCGAGCTACTCGACAGGAACTCACTCGCCTCCGCCGATCTCAATAAGTACTCCACCATTCTCCTCGGCATCCGCGCGTACGCCGTTCGCGCCGACGTGCGTACTTACAATCAACGCCTGCTCGACTTCGTCAACAACGGCGGCACGTTGATCGTTCAATACAACACGCCTGAATTTGACAAGAACTACGGCCCCTTCCCCTACACCATGGGACGCAATCCGGAAGAGGTCAGCGAAGAGGATTCTCCCGTCACAATCCTCGATCCCAACGACCCTGTATTCCAAAGTCCGAATGTCATCGGTTCCAAGGATTTCGAGGGCTGGGTGGAACAACGCGGCTCGAAATTCCTGACCACTTGGGATCCCCGCTACAAAGCGCTGCTCGAAACCCACGACACCGGCCAAGCCCCGCAAAAAGGCGGGTGGCTGGTCGCGCGGCACGGCAAAGGGCTGTACATTTATTGCGCGTACGCCTGGTATCGCCAACTGCCCTATGCCATTCCCGGCGGCGTGCGGCTATTTGCGAATTTAATTAGTATTGGCACTGCCGAGCCGCGACCGTGAGGAAGCGTTTTTCGCGTTTAAGCCACTGACGCGCGGCTAGCGCTCAAGTTTGGCGTGATTGCTGCCGATAGAGATTGTGGAAGGCTTCGTCTCTCGCCCGTGAAACTACCCGCTCGCATTGCCAAATATGAACTCCAGAAATACCTCGGCGGAGGCATGTCGGAGGTGTATCAGGCGCGGGATACCGTTTTGGGCCGGACGGTGGCGGTCAAGTTGTTGACAGCCCAGGCGGCGATGAACGAAGACACCCGCGCCCGGTTTTTGCTCGAAGCGCGCGTATCGTCGGGAATTGCGCACGAAAACATCATCACGACGTATGATTATGGCGAGGAAGACGGCATCCCGTACATGGTGCTCGAGTATCTCACCGGGCGGACATTAAAGGACGCGCTGCAGTCGGGCGAGGAGATGCCGCTGCGCAAGCGAGCATCCATTGGTCTGCAACTGGCCCGGGCGCTGGCCCATGTGCATACCTTGCAGTTGATCCATCGCGATGTAAAGCCGGACAACGTACACCTGGACGCCCAGGGCCGCGTAAAGCTCATGGATTTCGGCATTGTAAAGACCGGCGACGTCAACCTGACCCAGGCCGGTTATGCGTTGGGGACTCCTCACTATGTAGCCCCGGAACTGGTTATGGGCCAGCCGGTAACGCCCTTAGTCGACGTGTACTCGTTTGGTGTCCTGCTGTTCGAACTGCTGACTGGCAAGCGAGCGATACAAGCCGACACCGTTGAACGAATCTTCTATCAGATCCTGCACGAGGATATTTCGTTTGCGCCCATGTCCGAGGCCGGCATTCCGGCGCCGCTGCAGGAATTGGTGCGCGCGGCGACGGCCAGGGATACCGCTGCGCGGACACAGACAATGGAGGCGGTGGCGGTTCAATTGGAGCAGTGGCTGTCAAAGAATCCGACGCAATCCCAGCCTGTGGAGCCCTCCGCCGCGATCCCGCCAAAACGCGTCTATTTGTCGAACTGGTGGCTGGCGGGAGCGGCGACGGTGGCGCTGTTCCTGGCTGGCGGAATTGGATTTCTGCTGCTGAGTTCACAGAAGGCCGTCGCGCGATTGGACGACGCCTTAGGTGAAATGGCGTTTGTGACGGCGGGGCCGTTTTTGTATGGCCCGGACAAACAGAGCGTGGCGTTGGGAGGGTACTATATCGACCTCACGGAAGTAACGAATGAGGACTACGAACAGTTCTGCCGTGCGACCGGACACCCGTTCCCGCCGGAGTTCGAACGGGGCAAGCCGGGATATCCGGTAGTGAATGTTACGATTGCCGATGCCAAGGCGTACGCGGTTTGGGCCGGAAAACGGCTGCCCACCGAAAAGGAGTGGCAAAAAGCTTCTCGCGGCGTCGATGGGCGTAACTACCCTTGGGGGGACCTGCCCTCGGCGACCCGCGCGAACGTGGCCGACAATCCCGACGATTCGTGGCAGCACGTCGTTTCCGTGGATGCCTTCCGTAATGGCCGCAGTCCCTATCTGGCATTGCAAATGGTGGGGAATGTGCGAGAGTTTACCGGTGACCAAACTGCGGCGACCGTTACGGCGGTGCGGGCGTTCGAGGGTAAAATGGATCCGCCGATTCGCGACGACGAGGAGTGGTATTTGGTGAAGGGTGGGTCGTTCAAGTCCAAGCTGGCGGAGACCTCCTTACAGGTGGTCGAACTAGTTCCCGCCCGCTACCGCGCGCCCGATCTGGGGTTCCGTTGTGTGAAGGACCCGTAATGCCGTGACGTGCCCGCGCTGTAAGATCCCGATGGAGGAACTGAAGGGGCACGTCTACCACAAGAATCGAAAGTGGCGCTGCCCGCGCTGTGGCCGCGCCAGCATGCAGAAGCCGCGCGGCCGGAGCGTGCAAAAAGCCCGCTCCGGCAAAACGCCGCCAAAGGAGTAATTCCCACTGTCATATATTCAGTACGTCGGATTTGCCGAAAGGATTCCCCACATGAAACGTAGAAGTGCCTTGCAATCTCTTCTAGCCGCCTGCGGACTGACCACCGCCGCGGCTCCTGTTCCCACCATTCAGCTTCACACCGATTTGGAAGTAAAAACGGAGTCGGAGCGGCAACTGCTGTCGGATTTCGAAAAGCTGTTTCTCCCCCGAATCCGGCAGGCCCCTGGGTTTATCGATGCCAAACTGCTGAAGTTTCGCAAGGCGAACATTGGTGAACCACACGCTCGCTACAATTACCGGCTCGTGCAGACCTTCACCACCGAAGAGCTTCGGGAGAAATGGACGATCAACCCCGATCATAAAATCGCCTGGCACACAGCCATCGAAAAGCACGTCAAGACGCCATTCATCGCCTATCTGTTCGACGCTCGAGGCTGACACGGACCCGGTTGGTTGCACGGGTAAAAGATCTGGCACGATGAGGGCCTCACAAAATCGAAACAAGGCCGCGCGTGCGAGAGCTTCGACGTGTCTCCTAACGGAGATCTGTCATGACTTCCCCGATGAAACTGTCTGCCAAAACAGCGTCGTTCCTAATCCTGATTACCGCCGCTGTCCTCGACGCGGCTCCTATTCCGGGAAAATTCTACGGTTACGACGTGGTTGCTAAGAATGGTCAGGGCGGCCTCACCGGAATGGGCAACCAGCCCTCGATTAACGATTTTGGCCAGGTCGCCTTTATTGGACAAAGCGGGGGCGGCGAGTCAATCTGGGTCGGTGACGGCGTCACGCTGGCGCGGAACGCCAATCCCGGTTCAATCAATCCCGAACGGGTTTTTCTTCGGCGCGGGCTTGCAAATCAACAATTGGGACGCTGACCAGTTCGGCCAGCGTCACCGCATCACCGCGGACCCCAACGCGGCGAACAACTCCGTAACCCTGGCGACGCTGATTGGTGCGTCGGCACCAGCGGATCTCTCCGTGCTGTTGTCCACAGTGGGCGCCGCCGTCGCCCGCCAGAACCTCACCTATCAAATGGTAGCGACGAATGGCGGACCCTCCCCCGCAACCGGGGTTGCGCTGAACTTCACTCCACCCGCCGGTGTCACTTTCGTCTCGAATTCACCCGCCGGCGCCTGCACCGGGATTGGCCCCGTGATCTGCACCGCCGCGAACATGGTCAACGCCGCATCGGCGACTTTCCAAGTCGTTGTTGCGGTTCCGGCCGCGGGGACGCTGAGTAGTTCGGTGAGTTTCACTGCATCCCCGGCGGATCCGAACACGGCGAACAACGTGGCCTCGTTGACGACAATTGCCGGCGCCGCCCCCACGGCGGATCTGGCTGTAGCGCTGTCGACGGTGGGCTCCGCGATTGCGGGGCAAAACCTGACATACCAGGTGACCATCGCCAACGGCGGACCGTCACCGGCGACATCCGCAACGGCCACCTTCACTTTGCCGGGAGGAGCGGCCTTCGTCTCAAGCAGCCCCTCCGGAGCCTGCACGGGATCGGGACCGGTCAACTGCGTGGCCGCCAATCTGGCAAACGGAGCGTCGCCTCCGCCAGCGTTACCGGTTCTCTAACCGATCCGAACCCGGCGAACAATTCTGTCGTCGCTCCCGCCTTTGTCATTGCGCCGGTCGTTCTCACCGTGGTAACGCCCGCGCATCTGTCTCAAGTT
>Ga0163151_10003936_pt1 | contig 20649 bp, 21 predicted proteins | sample OliLakLV19MP5IB2_FD_145596 | JGI IMG/M metagenome (GOLD analysis project Ga0163151, IMG submission 145596) | Freshwater microbial mat bacterial communities from Lake Vanda, McMurdo Dry Valleys, Antarctica - Oligotrophic Lake LV.19.MP5.IB-2 | ecosystem: Environmental > Aquatic > Freshwater >... | reverse complement strand
GTTTGTCGACTTCTATCATCTGTACGAAGAGGTGTTTGATCGGGTTCCACTCTCACTTCTTCAATACGACTGGTTCTTGAAAAACGTCTCAGCGTCGTCGTCTTTCTTTTACCCGGTGGCAAAGCGGGCAATCGACATTGCAGGAGGTCTTGCTATGGGCTTTGTGTGTCTCCTGACGCTCCCGTTCGTGTGGCTTGCGCTGCGTATTGAAGGCCCGGGTCCCGTGTTCATCACCCAGGAACGTATTGGACGCTTTGGTGCACGTGTCATGGTCTACAAGCTCCGGAGCATGCGGTTCTCTGATGCGGGGAAGTGGAAGGGAGAAGGGGAGAATAAAGTCACCAAAGTAGGTGCATTTCTCCGCCAGACCTCGCTCGATGAATTCCCCCAGTTCATCAATATCCTGCGTGGGGAACTCTCCCTTATTGGTCCTCGAAACGATATCAAGGATCTTGGTGCGCGCTTAGGCACCGCTATTCCGTACTACAACATTCGGTACATTGTGCCGCCAGGGATTACTGGCTGGGCGCAGATAAATCAGCAGTACGAACAGAACAACATAAGTCCTCAGTCTATAGAGGAAACGAAGGTGCGCCTCGCCTACGACTTCTATTACATTAAGAATCGCTCGTTCGCACTCGACATCGTGATTGCGCTTAAGACAGCAAAGCGCATGTTCTTCCGGGTCTCAAATTGGTAAAGTAACCACTACGTATGCAACACACCATCTTTATTACGGGCGCAGCAGGATATGTCGGCAGCATGCTGGTGCGTAAATTCGCTGCACGCGACGACGTTGCTCGCGTAATTGGTCTTGATAAGGAACCCATTCCCGACCTAATCAAAGATGAAAAGAAATTGGTCTATATCCACAAGAACACGGCAGATGATTGGGAGGAAGAAGTCCTGAAGTATGAGCCGGATATTGTCATCCACACGGCATGGCAGATTCGCGAAATCTACGGCGATCGCCCGCTCACGTACCGTTGGAATATCGACGGCTCGGACAAGGTGTTCGATTTCGCATTCACGCATCCGTTTGTGACGCGTTTGGTGCACTTCTCGACCGTGTCTTCGTATGGAGCATTCTCTGATAACTCGGTCGATCACCGGTACACCGAAGACGAAGCATTTCGTAAGTCAGAGTATCTCTATGCGGAAGAGAAGCGTTGGTGTGAAGACCATCTGAAAGAACGGTATGAGAAACGAGACAATAAGAATATTCAGGTCTCACTGGTTCGCCCTGCGGCCATTACTGGTCCGCGCGGTCGCTTCATGCGCATTCGGTTCGGTCTTCAAGCAGCGCTTGCCGGTCAGCTGAAAGATTCTTTGGTGTACCGCATCGTCTCAGGTCTTGTGTCATTTGTTCCCGTTACCAAGACCTGGCTCCGTCAGTTTATTCACGAGGATGATGTTGTCGGTATTATCGAGTGTTTGTCGTTTGGTTCGAAAGTTGAAGGGTACGAAGCGTTTAACATCTGCCCGCCAGGTGACGTGGTTCGTGGAAAGGATATGGCGAAAGCAGTGGGGAAGAAGACGCTCCCCGTCCATCCGTGGCTTATTCGTCCCGCCTTCTTCTTCTTTTGGCATGCGACGCGCGGAAAGATTCCAACGGGTCCTGGTGCATGGCGCGGGTATTCCTATCCGATTGCCGTGGATGGCTCGAAGGTGACGCGTGTGCTCGGCTACGAGTATAAGTATCCAAGCTTTGATGCGTTTTATTACACCGACGGTGAGTATGAGGAGTTCGTTCCAGCAGAATCTCGCCGCTCCAAAGGAGCCTGACCATCATGATTATCGACGGGCGCACCATTGCTTCAGAAGTATTGAAAGACGTAGAGACGTCCTTAAACGGGAAGCGTCCGCTTACCCGCATTATTGTCATGCGACCGTCTGCAGCAACCGAGTCGTACCTACGCATCAAGGAAGTGCGTGCATACGAAGCGGGAATCGACCTGCAACTTATCCGTATTGAGGACGATGCGACTACCGAAGACATCATTCAGAAAATAGAACTCCCTGGCGCGAACGCCACACTGGTCCAGCTACCATTGCCTGAACACGTCGATACGCTTAAGGTGCTTGCCGCAATTCCAGACGACAAAGACGCGGACGTGCTTTCTGAAAGCGCGTACGAACGATTCGAGAAGGGTGAAGAAGGAGCGCTGGTGCCGCCGGTCGCAGGGGCCGTAGCGGAAATTCTCGCACGCGCGAATGTTGAAGTTCCTGGAAAACGGGCGGTTGTTGTTGGGCAAGGAAAACTGGTTGGAAGGCCGGTGCTTGCGTTGCTTCGCCGCATGGGGGCAGACACCATCACTATTTATCGAGACACCCCGGATCCAGCATCGGTGCTTAAAGAGGCTGACATCATTGTGTCTGGCGCAGGCCAAGCGCATTTCATTACACCAGAGATGATTAAAGAGGGTGCGGTGCTTATTGATGCGGGCACCTCCGAATCGAATGGTGCCATTGCAGGTGACTTCCATCCTGACTGCGCGTCCCGCACATCGGTCTTTACTCCGGTCCCAGGAGGGGTTGGTCCTGTTGCGGTTGCGATGCTGTTTAAGAATGTGGGGGAACTCTTTAGAGCAGTCTAGATTTTGCATCCTATCCGCCCTAGGCGTACACTAGCCCACATGCGTTTCATCCCAGCCCTCAGTATCCTTATCGCTGCCGGCCTCCTTTCTTGGTTCGTTTTCACCACTAACGGTCCGGAGGATCAGCACCGCGTAAAGCTTGGTCTTGACCTTGCTGGTGGTACGGAGCTTATCTACACGGCTGATACCTCAGAAGTGCTGACGGATAAGCCGGGTGCTCTAAACTCACTCCGGGAAGTTGTCGAAAAGCGTGTGAATCTCTTTGGCGTAGCAGAACCATTGGTGCAGTTGGAGAAATCGAGCGCGGTCGCAGGCACGGTGGAAGATCGTCTCATTGTTGAACTTCCTGGCGTGACCGATGTTGCTGCAGCGGTTGCAGCGCTCGGCGAGACGCCAGTACTCGAGTTCAAGCTGGTTGCCGCGACGTTTGCAACGGGTACTGACCCGCTTATCGCAACCGGACTTACCGGCCGCTACCTCAAGGACGCGCAGCTCCAGTTTGGTAATGGGCAGGGAACAGCAGCGCCAGGCATGCCAGTCATTGTTCTTAATTTCAATGAAGAAGGCGGAGCGTTGTTCGAAGAGATTACGCGTGCAAACGTAGGGAAGCAGCTCGCCATACTTCTTGATGGCGCGGTGATTTCATCCCCTGTTATCCAAGAAGCAATCCCGGGCGGAGTTGCAACCATCACCGGACAGTTCACTCCTGTTGAAGGGCGCGATCTCGTGCAGAATCTTAACTTCGGCGCGTTGCCGGTACCCATTGAGCTCTCGGGAAGCAACTCCGTCGGTCCGACACTTGGTGCCGCAGCATTTGAGGCGGGTCTTATCGCAAGTCTCCTTGGGTTCGCCCTCGTCGCATTGTTCATGATTGCCTGGTACCGTCTCCCCGGTCTCGTCGCCACCGTCGCCCTCGTCGTCTACGTTCTTATCACTGTCGCGCTGGTGAAGTTCATCCCAATCACGCTCACTGCCTCTGGTATTGCAGGATTCATTCTTTCTATTGGTATGGCGGTTGACGCGAACGTTCTCATTTTCGAACGCATGAAGGAAGAACTGCGCGCAGGGAAGACGCCGCACGATGCGGCAAAGATTGGTTTTGCACGCGCATGGCCCGCTATTCGTGACGGACACTTCACCATGATCCTTTCTTCCATCATCCTGTTCTGGATGGGCACTTCACTCGTGCAGGGCTTCGCGCTTGTGTTTGGTGCGGGTGTCGTCATCTCACTTTTCTCTGCAATCACTATTACGCAGACGCTGTTGAACACCATCCTTCCGAACGAGAACAAGGGAGCGTGGAAGTTCCTTCTGTCGAGCGGCCTTCACACTAAATAAGTATGTTTATCATCAAATATCGCGCGTTCTTCTTCTGGTTCACGGGAATACTCCTCGTGGCTGCGATTGCATCCATTGCGGTGTTTGGTTTGAAGCCTTCCATCGAGTTTACCGGAGGTTCCTTGGTTGAGGTTGCGTACGAGACCGAACGTCCGAACGTTAGCGCGGTGCAGGATCTGGTCGGCGCTGCTGGTTTTGGTGAGGTGTCGGTTCGTGAAAGCGGAGAAAACAGTATTACCGTGCGTACCCATACTCTTTCCCCGGAAGAACACGAGCTGCTTCTCTTGGCACTCTCTTCAAACGGTGAACGGCCAATAACTGAACTCCGGTTCAATTCGATTGGTCCGTCGCTTGGCAATGAGCTTGCCGTTAAGGCACTCTATGCAATTGCTGCCGTGATGGTGACCATTATGCTCTACGTTGCACTCGTGTTCCGGAAAGTCAGCAAGCCGGTGCCATCCTGGGGCTACGGTCTCGTCGTTGTCGCCATGCTTGCGATCGACGTCATCGTTCCTGCCGGTTTCTTTGCCGCGTACGCGCACTTCACGGGTGCTCAGGCAGACCCCCTGTTCGTCGTCGCGCTTCTCGCACTCCTTGGATACTGTGTGAACGACGTTATTGTCATCTTCGACCGTGTGCGTGAGAACCTGAAGAAGAACATTGACCTCAACAAGAAGGAGGCTTTTGAGGTCACGGTTGGCCACTCAATCGATGAGACGATGGGGCGCTCCATTAACACGTCAGTTACCGTCGCGCTCGCTCTTCTCGCGATCATCTTCTTTGGTGCGGACGTAACGCGTAACTTTGCACTCGTCATGTTGGTTGGCGTTGTTGTCGGAACATTCTCCTCAATCGCCCGTTCTGCGCCCCTGCTCATCCCGATTGCAGAGTGGTTCGAGAAAAAGAAGAAAGCGTAACGTCATGATTATCGGACTTGCAGGTACGATTGGTGCAGGCAAAGGGACGGTAGTTGAGCATCTCAAGACGAAGGGCTTTGCGCATTATTCAAGCTCCCGACTTCTTGGGGAACTGGTTCAGAAAGAAGGGAGTCCAAAGACACGGGACTTTCTTTCACCGATGGCAACGCGTCTTCAGAGTGAACACGCAGGCGGCGTCGTCGAGAAAAACTACCAAGAGAAGTGGCTTCTAGAAAACCCAGAGAACGCAATATTTGAAGCAATACATCGACAAACGGAAGCAGATTTTCTCCGTAGTGTCGGAGGAGTCATTATTGGCATCGACGCAGATTTAGAAACACGCTATAGGCGCACCGTGCTTCGTAACGAGGGCGAGAAAGATCAGAAGAGTTTCGAAGATTTTAAGAAGCAATCACATGTTGAGGATGAGGGTGGGGGAGATGCTGCGCGCGACAACAATATCCGTGCGGTTATTAACGGAGCAGATAGCGTAATTACGAACAACGGAACACCGGAGGAGTTCATTGCACAGGTAGAAGACGTGCTCAAAAAACTTTCAAATCGCTAGCCATGCAGATTCCAGAGCGGGGATTCTACTACCACTACAAGCATGAGGATGCTCGTGGTTTTACGCATCATGCATACGAAGTACTCGGACTTTCAAGGCATACCGAAGATGAAACATTCCTCGTCCGGTACCGTCCGCTCTATAGCGAGAGGACGTACCTGGGAGACGCTGACCAGTCGGTTCGGCCACTCGACCTTTGGTTCACTCAGGTGGAGTGGAACGGAGAGACTCTGCCGCGCTTCACGCGCGTCACGGACCCCGTTCTTCTTGAGAAGTTGATCGCGGTTCGCACTCAGACGTACGGAGCGTAGTTGCGGACAGGACCTTCGCTGCTATACTTTTGGTACATGACCGCGCGCACCGCATCGTCCTATTGGTTTACGAGCCCCTCCTTCGGAGAGGATTGCGTTGATGCGTAGCCGGTAAAAACTCATCAAAGCAGCCCCCTCCGAAGTGGAGGGGTTTTGCTTTTAGCAGGACTAGGTTCTTTCAGAAGGATGTTCCGTATGACGTATCGCAATCGTGACGTCGACATTGGTGATCCGGGCTTTCCGGAGAAGCCACCCGTTGAGAAGAAAAGAGTCGTATCGACAAAGCCGTGCCCGAAAGGCTGCGGACCCATGGCGGACGATGGAGGTGTGTTCACATGTACGTGCGGGGAACAACAAATCCCCCTTGTGCGCGAACAGCCGTTCTAGCTCTCTTCAATAAAGGGGAAACAACACCAGCAGCGGAAACGCTGCTGGTTTTTCTTTAGGAGATCACTGTACCGACAAATGGTTTCTTTGAGATGTAGTGCTCGAGCTCTTCAAGCTTCGTACCGTTCATAACCGCGACCTCGAGGTTGAGTCGTTCAGCTTCTTTTGCAGCGATGGGGTCAAACGGGGAAGAGAGACCAGGGTCCCATTCGGTTGGAATAAGCTTTCGGAATTCTGACCAGGACGTACGTTCAATTTTTGTCGCGTCCGGATTGGTGCGGGGGTCTGCGGTATAGACGTAATCGATATTGGAAAGGTTTACTAACTTCTTTGCGCCCAGTTTCTTCGCAGCCATCACAGCACAGTAGTCGGTGGAGCGCCCCGGCTTCCATCCAGCTCCAATAAGAATAGGGCTACGTACATTTTTTAATCGTGTGGGATCTTTCTCAATGCGATCTTGCGCGTGCTCAAGGAAAATCGTGCGCAAGAGGTGCGCATTCAAACGTGTTGAGTGGATACCGAGCCAGTCTGCATCGTGCGAAGTAAGATCGCCGCCGCGCACCGAGCGTCCGGCTTCTTGATAGCGACGTGCAAGTTTTCCGCCGCCCGTAATGATATAGAAACCAAACCCTTCTTCTACCTTACGTAAGATAAGTTCCCGAAAGCGCGCAAGAAATTCAGTGTCTATTTGGTCAGGAACGATAAGAGACCCTCCAACAGACACGACGATGAATTCCCGCTTGTGGCGCAGCATAGACAGGGTGACGGCTCTTCACATCATACGCGTCTTCGAGCACGGCACAATCTTGCGTGATGGGAAAAAGATGTCGGATGTGATACGTTCCAGCCAGAGCTGCAAGAAAAGGAACATTCGATGCACCCTTCGTGCCCGTTTAAGGAACTTGCTCTAGGAGACTTCTTTATCGACTCAGAGCAGACGGGTCTTCCTACGTTATTTAGGAAGCGCTCATCGTTTGCGGCAGTCGGGTATCCGCAGGTGTCAAAAAAACCAGGAGGAACCGTGCAATTCCATCCTGACGAAGACGTCGACTTTGTCTTCACTGAGTCCCACGCAGTTATGCCCCTTATGGTCGTCGCAGGCCACTAGGCGCAAGGCCCTCCCGGAGCTTCCGGGAGGGCCTATTTCCTTGCTTTCGGGCCTTGCTTGACGTGGTATATCAGGGAGGGTAGGATAGCCCTACTGCCCTTACGGGATAGGAGGTCTTACGAGACTTCCTCGGAATAAGTCAGAACACAGAAGCGAGTTTCGACCCGCTCTGTAGACGGCTCGTTCCGGAGGCCCTGGGCTGATCGTTGAAAACTGAATAACACTAGATTCACAAAAGAGTCGGATCTAAGTTAAGTGGAACTATAAGAGTGAATTCTTGTGTTCCGCCTATTCTTAATGAGAGTTTGATCCTAGCTCAGGATGAATGCTGGCGGTATGGATAAGGCATGCAAGTCGAGGGCCCCGCAAGGGGACCGGCAGACGAGGTAGTAACACGTAGGAACATACACCGAAGTCAGGGATAGCTCATCGAAAGGTGAGGTAATACTTGATGGTCTCGCGAGAGTAAAGATTTATCGCTTCGGGAGTGGCCTGCGCAATATCAGCTAGTTGGTGAGGTAACGGCTCACCAAGGCTACGACGTTTAGGGGCGCTGAGAGGCGGACCCCCACCGATGGGACTGAGATACGGCCCATACTCCTACGGGAGGCCGCAGTCGAGAATCTTCCACAATGGACGCAAGTCTGATGGAGCGATACCGCGTGAAGGACGAAGTGCTTCGGCATGTAAACTTCTTTTGTCAGGGATGAAATTATTGACAGTACCTGAAGAATAAGGGGCTCCTAACTCTGTGCCAGCAGGAGCGGTAATACAGAGGCCCCAAGCATTATCCGGAATCACTGGGCGTAAAGGGTGTCGAGGCGGTCATGTTAGTCGTTTGTAAAATCCGTGGGCTCAACCTACGGTTCGCAAGCGAAACGGCATGACTTGAGAGTTGGAGAGGTGCATGGAACTCACGGTGTAGGGGTGAAATCCGTTGATATCGTGGGGAACACCAAAGGCGAAGGCAGTGCACTGGCCAATTTCTGACGCTCACACACGAAAGCTAGGGTAGCGAACGGGATTAGATACCCCGGTAGTCCTAGCCCTAAACGTTGCTCGCTCGTTCTGCGGAGTATCGACCCTCTGCGGGACTAAGCTAACGCGGTAAGCGAGCCGCCTGGGTAGTACGATCGCAAGATTAAAACTCAAAGGAATAGACGGGGACTCGCACAAGCAGTGGATCATGTGGCTTAATTCGTCGGTAAGCGAAGAACCTTACCCAGGCTAGAAACCAAACTGCACGCCTCCAGAAAAGGAGGAAGCCTTCGAGGGTGTTTGGCAGGTGATGCATGGTTGTCGTCAGTTCGTGGCTTGAGCTGTTCCCTTCAGTGGGGTAACGAACGCAACCCTCGTTGTCTGTTATATATGTCAGGCGAGACTGCCCCCTCACGGGGGAGGAAGGTGAGGATGACGCCAAATCAGCATGTCCCTTGATGCCTGGGGCCGCACACGTGATACAATGGTTCGTACAGAAGGACGCAATACCGCAAGGTGGAGCAAATCCCTAAAACGAACCCCAGTACGGATAGTGGTCTGCAACCGACCACTTGAAGCCGGAATTGCTAGTAATCGTGGGTCAGCCATACCACGGTGAATACGTTCTCGAGTCTTGTACTCACCGCCCGTCAACTCAAGGAAGTTGGAGGTGCCCAAAATCTTGCTTGCAGGACTACGGCAAATTCAATGACAGGGAGTAAGTCGTAACAAGGCACGGGTAGCGGAAGCTGCTCGTGGAACATATCCAATCGGAACCGATAGCGCTCGAAAGGCCTATCATCGTCGATCATCGAAAGATGGGGAGTTAGTGGACATCCCTACATGCCACTCGGACGCCGGATAACGTATCCCGGTGCAGGTACTTGAAGCGCTCAATTGACGCTTTAAGAACTGCGAATAGGCGGAACACAAGAGCATATTCTTATAGATTTCATGATAAACGAGCAGCCCCGTATGGGGCTGTTTCGCATTCCTACGAAAGGCGTATGCTTATCTGTGGAAGCGTTCGCCGCACACCAGAGTCCCTCCGCCTCCTGCCATTTCGAGGACGCACGCCAGACGCGCGAACGGCGCACACTCTTTGAGATTGGAGACTACCCAGGAGTCGCATACCTGAGTGCGTCCATAGGCGCTCCTGACGAGGAGTCATGGGCAGCTTGCGAACGCTTCCACCATTCTTTACGACCCGCTTGTGCGGGTCGTTTACTTTTGTTCTTTTTCGATAATGGGTTGAAGCACTTCTTTCAATTTCTCACGAGCAGTCCTAGGGTCTTCTTTTAGAACCTGATGAATCTGGTCCAGTGCTGCACGAAGATCGGCAACTTCTCCTTTCTGAAGACCGCGGACGGTTTCGGACGATGAGGAAGGTGTCTTTGGGAAACTATCAAAACTCATGACGCCTTCTCGTTAAGCTCGCGGAGCATTGCACATAATTCGTTGTATTCCTTGGTGCGTGCGAGCGCCTTCTCAGTGAAGTCTTTTCGTTGGATTTGATGGATTTCATCAATAGGAGCCCTCTTTGTTAGGGGAGCTTGCTCAGCCTCAAACGCATCAAAGCGGTGGCGCGCGTCTCGGTCTTCTTCCTCAATTTCCGAGAGCCGCTTATCAATGAGAAGGTCAAGGCGTCGACGTACCTCATCAATATGTATGGAAAAGTCATGGGAATCATCGACACCCGGTTGTGCGCGAAATGCATCAATATCGAGCTCGTCCTTGTCAGTCGGTACCGCATTGTTCCGACGATCGCCCTGTCTACGCTTAGCCTTAAGCGCGTCTTCGACAAACCTCATGAGACCAGAAATAGTGTCAGGAAGACTGTCGTGTGCAGCGTCACGCCGATTGGGCTGTTCCTAGGAATTATTCATATGACTATTTTATACTTGTTGCTGTGCAAGAGCGAGTTTTCGTACACACCGTTGCCAAATACGATGCTTATTCTTGTGGCGTCGCCACTTGTCTTCAAAAGACGAGGCACGTACTCGCCCCAGTCTCTTCGGTTCTCGCGTGTTTCCACGGTGGACCATCGTTATCTCAAGTATAGCAATGGGAGATGAAGATGGTATGGAAGGAGATGGGGAGGAGGGTACGGGTGGAAGAAATAGGGGATTTTTGGTAGGATGCCGAAACACGCAAGTGTAGCTCAGTTGGTAGAGCACTCGACTGATACTCGAGCGGTCGAAGGTTCGAATCCTTCCACTTGCACCAGAAAAGCCCCCCAAGCGGCTTTGTGCGTTCCTCATCAAAAATTCATGCAGCACAGGGGATACTGTCCGTATGATATTTTCACTTATCGTCGGCTTTTTGCTCGGCGCTGCTGCTATTGTGTTCGCGTTTGAGAATAGGGAGGTAGTGTCGCTTTCATACCTGGGATGGCAGTTCGAGACCTCTCTCGCGCTCCTCGTGCTTATGTCGGTTGCGGTCGGTGCACTCATAAGTCTCCTGGTGTCCCTTCCGTCCATTGTCGGGGATGCCTTTAAAATGATGCGGTTGAAGAGCGAGAACCGGAAACTGGTACGGGAGGTCGAAACTCAGCGCGAGGCTGCCTCTGCGCCAACCATAGTCGTGACCGACGCGTCTTCGCCGGTGGTCGATCTTCGAAGCTCCTAAAGAAGCACTATCCCCGCCCCTTGTTGGGGATCAGGGCCGTTCTCCTTGCTACACTCTTAGGTATGCATCGTGACGCGGGCCTTATTTTTGTGGGACTTCTCCTAGCGCTCGTGCTTGGCGCGCTTCTTATGAATGTGTCTCATAAAGAAGGTTCAGTGCCCGTTGAAAACGCACCTGCGGCGGTATCGTTCACGCTGTTAACCGAAGGAGACGTTGCGGCAGAAATTACCGAGCGCGTGAATTACCGCATTCGCACGGAATCTGAATTCGCAGGGCTGTGGGCCGCACTCCACGAGGATGATGATATGCCGCTTCCGGTTGTCGATTTCGAAGCACACGATGTACTCGCAGTATTTGAGGGTATGCGTCCGTCAGGCGGCTATGATATTTCTGTTCGCTCGGTTGAACGAACGCCGGCAGGTGAACTACGAGTCACTATTCTCCATGAAGAGCCAGGCGCGACCTGCATGGCTACGTCAATTATTACGAGTCCATTTGAGCTAGTTGTGGTGCCAAAGAGCGAAGCGAAGATCGTTCGAGAAGACCTGACTGAAATTAAAGAGTGCGAATAATCTCGTCCTGCGCTAGGATGCGGGAATGGATGTGCGGAACCACCTCAAAGGCAAGAAAATAACCGTCATGGGGCTCGGGCTCCTTGGTCGAGGCGTTGGGGATACGAAGTTCCTCGCTGAGTGTGGCGCCGATCTTATTGTTACCGACCTGAAATCAGAAGCGGAGCTCGCCTCCTCACTTGCTGTTTTGAAGGACTACCCCGCAATTAGGTATACGCTCGGGAAGCATGACCTCGAAGATTTTCGTGACCGTGACTTTATTTTGAAGGCGGCAGGCGTGCCACTTCACTCTCCCTATATCGAAGAAGCAGAGAGGGCAGGGATTCCGATAAAGATGAGCGCGTCCTGGTTTATGGAACTCGTTGATGTGCCGGTCGTTGGTGTGACGGGGACGCGTGGCAAGTCGACGGTAACGCACATGCTGCACGCGATTTTGAAAGAAGCCGGACAGAATGTGGTGCTTGGTGGAAACGTGCGCGGTATCTCAACGCTCGCGCTTATCGACGAAGTCAAAGACGACAGCGTTGCACTCTTTGAGTTGGACTCATGGCAGCTGCAGGGTTTTGGAGACGCGAAGCTTTCACCAGACATCGCTGTGTTCACGACCTTCATGCAAGACCATGCAAACTACTATCAGAGTGAGCCGGGCGCGTATCTTGCTGACAAGGCGAACATTTTCTTGAACCAGGACGAAACCGATACGCTCGTGCTTGGTGCGCAGTGTGCAGAACTGATCGAAGAGACCTATAGCGATCTGATCAAAGCTCATGTCGTGAAGACGGGAGCGCAGGATTTTCGTGCGGACTGGAACCTCAAGGTTCTTGGAGAACATAATCGGTATGATGCAGCGCTCGCAGTGGAAGCTGCTCGTGCGCTTGATATTGAGGATGAGGTTATTGAGAAAGCGCTTGCAGAGTTTCCTGGCGTTCCGGGCCGGCTGCAGCTTGTGCGGGAGAAGGAGGGGGTGAGGTTCTATAACGACACTACCGCAACAACTCCAGACGCAACGTTGGCGGCGCTGCATGCGCTAGGCGGAAATACCATTCTCATCATGGGTGGTGCAGACAAAAGTCTTGATATGAATGCGCTTCTTATCGAACTGCCGAAGCGCACCAAGCGCGTCATCCTGCTTGCAGGCTCTGGCACTGACCGTGTTCTGCCATTCGTGCAAAATGCGTCGGTTTTCGGCGGTTTGAAAGAAGCACTTGCCGAAGCAGTTCATGCCGCGGCTCCGGGAGATGCGGTACTGCTCTCGCCCGCGTTTGCATCGTTTGGCATGTTCAAGAACGAGTATGATCGCGGGGATCAATTCGACGCACTCGTGACCGCCCTATGACGCCGCACAAGATTTTTATGACCGGTGTGGGTGGTATTGGAATGAGTGGTCTTGCGCAGCTCCTTAAAGACCAGGGTCATGAGGTGCTGGGGAGTGATCGTGTTGCAAGTCCAACGACCGAACTTCTTGAGTCAAAAGGAATCACTGTCATCATCGGCCAAGGTGCAGAAAATGTTCCCACCGATGCAACCCGTCTTGTGTACACGGAAGCGGTGCATCCGGACAACCCCGAGCGCATACGTGCGGCTGCACTCGGTATTCCTGAGATTTCTTATTTCGGCATGCTGGGAGAGATTTCAAAAGGGAAGCGAACAGTGGCCATTTCTGGTACGAACGGCAAGACAACAACGACAGGCATGGCGGCAAAGATTCTTAAGGACGCTGGCGTCAATCCTTCCGCGATTGTGGGTTCCATCACCAAAGATTTCGGTAGTAACTATCTTCCGGGAGAGTCCGACATTTTTGTCGTTGAGGCCTGCGAATACAAGCGCGACTTCCTCACCCTTACGCCTGAAGTGTTGGTCATCACAAACCTAGAGCTTGAGCACACTGATTACTACAAGGATCTCGATGACATCAAGCGTGCGTTCCGGGAGTTGATTGATAAGACAACGGGCGCGGTTGTTGCAGATGCAACGCACCCCGACATTGCACCGCTTCTTGTCGGGCTTTCTGTTCCCGTTATCGATTACACCAAAGAGCCCGCATACGACCTTCTGTTGCCAGGGGAGTTTAATCGTATGAATGCGCGTGCAGCCGCAGCCGCAGCACGAGCTATTGCTCCCGCAATAACTGATGTGCAGGTGCACGATGCGCTCGTCACGTTCCATGGAACCTGGCGCAGGTTCGACTATAAAGGGAAGACGCTGCGCGGAGCAGATGTGTATGACGATTATGCGCATCACCCAACGGCAATAGAGCGTACGCTCGCAGAGGTGCGGAAGAAGGCATCTGGCCGCGTATTCGTAGCGTTTCATCCGCACATGTTCAGTCGTACGCGTGACTTGTTCGAGGGCTTTTCTCAAGCATTTCATGATGCGGATGATGTACGCATTGCTCCAATTTATGCAGCGCGCGAAGTCGATGATGGAAGCGTCTCGAGCGAGAAGCTTGCTGCAACCGTAACGAAGAACGGCACAAGTGCGCATGCGTCCACTTTTGAGGAGATCGAAGCATTCTTTCAGACTGAACCGAAAGAAGGAGACATTATTATCACCATGGGCGCTGGTGATATCTACAAGGTGGCTGACGCGTTGGTGCGACATTGAGATTCGGGATTTTTGTGGTAAAAACTACTCAGTCTTTTGCTATTTGGGAGTAGACAATGAGTGAAAGCGAAGCAGCATGGGGTGGGAGCGTCATTGCTCTTCATCCCGACGACGACCCGGCCTCAAGCGCGAACTTGTCGCGGTGCATCACGAACTTGAGTAATGGGGGGTTTCGGAACCCCGTTGCGTTTCTGAGGTGGTTTCTTGCGGGTAAGCGGGAGGCCGTCCGATTGTTCAAGATTCGCAAGGATCTTGGTCACGATGCGCTGAACGTGCTTTCGAGCTGGTATCTGAAAACCAAGGACGTGTATCGCGCCGGTATCTGCTCGAGCGAGGGCATTCGTGCCGTCGAACAGGCGCACAACGTTGGCACTGCACTCCCGCACCAGGTGGCGCTTGCCTATGCAGTGCGTGCACAATGGGCAGCGTACGACGCTAACCGTCCGGGGAACCGGGAACGGAAAGAGTACGTCGATACTCTTGCGCGCGGCATTCTCGCACTTGAGCCGCATATCCGTGCAGAAGACACGGTACAAGCGTTGCGCCAGCTGGTGCGCTGTTATAAGCAGCTCGGTCTTGCGTACTATTCGCTGGGCGAAACCAAGATTGGACGTCGCTACCTCATCGATGCGCTTCAACGCGCGGAAGGTGAAGCAGATACCGAAAGTCAGGCGAAGCAACTGCGTAGTCTCATTAAGCAGCGCGAAGCGAGGTAAGACGCTCGAGGCGGTGTCCCTAAAATGGGATACCGCCTCGCTTTTTTATACGTAAGGAAGTAGGGTACAGGCATGATCGGCACGTTTTCTGTTGTCGCGACTCCCATCGGAAATCTCGGAGACATCACGCTCCGTGCGCTTGAGACATTGAAGCAGGCGGATACAATCGCGTGCGAGGATACGCGCGTTACCGCGAAGTTGCTTGCAAAGTACGACATCAAAAAACCGCTACTTATTTTTCACTCGCAAAGCGGCAAGTTCGCAACCGAGCGCATTCTCACGCTTCTTGGTGAAGGGAAGCGAGTCGCGCTTGTCACTGATGCGGGAACGCCTGGTATCTCAGATCCTGGGAATGAGCTGGTGTCACAAATTCGTGCACGACTTCCTGACGTTCGTGTCGAAGCTATTCCTGGCGCCTCAGCGCTTACTGCAGCACTGCAGATCGCAGGGGCTCCAACGCATGAGTTTGTCTTTCTCGGGTTCCTGCCCCACAAGAAGGGACGCATGACCCTGTTCAAGGAAATTGCAGATTCACCACGAGCCGTAGTGTTCTATGAATCCCCGCACCGCATCGAAAAAGCACTCACGTCCCTTGCGGAAGTGTTGCCGGAAGGGCACATGGTGACGGTTGCCAGGGAACTTACCAAAATGCACGAGTCCCTTGTTCAGGGAGGTCCGCGCGAGGTTTCTGAACACTTCAAAGAGCATCCCGATCAGGTACGAGGCGAGTTCGTGGTCATCGTGACGCCTTCATAAAAGTTCGTAGTTATCCCCATTTCTTGCTGGGGTACGGGTGCACAAGGTACACTCTGCGCATGTCGCATGAAAGTACTCTGTTCCTACTCGGTATCCTCGCTATTCTCGCGCCGTTTCTTGGTCTCCCGTATTCCTGGCTCATGGTGATTGTTCCCGCGCTCGGTCTTGCTATCGCTGCGCTCTCCGTCATTCTCCGTGCTCGTAGCATGCAGCAAGCACCATCTCGCGCTGAACCAGTGGCGTCAATTCCTCTCGATGAAAATAACGAAGCAATCGTCTAGTAGGCGCGCGTTCGCGGCCGTTGGGTTGGTAGTGCTTGCCGCACTTGTTGCACTCATTGTAGTGCCGAGCCTTATCCCTATGACCTATGTTCGTGGGACGGTTACTGAAGAAAGGAAGGGTAAAGAAGAAGAAGTAGACCCGCTCACGCTCGGACATCTACCAACGCCACTAAAAGGCATTTACATGAGCCAGTGTGTTGTTGGGACGCCATCCTTTCGAGAAAAGCTCGTACGACTAATTGACGAGACAGCGTTAAATGCAGTCGTGATTGATGTGAAAGATTTCAGTGGAGAGATAGGATTCCCGACTACCAATCCAATGTTTGAAGAAGCGAGCATGCAAAACTGCGGTGCTCGTGACATGAAGGAGTTTATACAAACGCTGCACGACAAGGATATTTATGTCATTGCGCGCATGACGGTGTTCCAGGACCCGCACTATAGTTCGCTTCATCCCGAACAGGCCGTGCAGAGCGCGTCGCGCCCCGGAGAACCGTGGGAAGACCACAAAGGACTTAACTTCGTCGATGTCTCATCGCGACCGTTCTGGGACTACATCGTCACGCTTTCTAAGGAGACGTACGCGATTGGGTTCGATGAGATTAACTACGACTACATCCGGTATCCCTCCGACGGTCCGATGAAGGATGCGGTGTATAAGAATCCGAATCGTGCAGAAGCCGTCGAGCGATTCTGGCAGTATCTCCATGAACAAATGGATCCGACCGGTGTCGTAATGTCCGCCGATCTCTTTGGTCTTGTATCTTCTAACACCAGCGACCTTGGTATCGGGCAGCAGCTTGAGCGTGCGCTCCCGTACTTTGATTTCATCATGCCCATGGTCTACCCCTCTCACTATCCTGATGGATTCAATGGCTACGGCGATCCGAATGATTATCCATACGAAGTTATTAAGTATGAGATGGATAGGGCAGTGGCGCGTGCCATAGCGACCGAGACCGTGGTCCAGACTCTTGAGGGGAAACCCATCATGAAAACTGAAACGGTTCCAGCGACCGCAGTCTCCGCAACAACGACTCGAGAAGTCGCTACTGGAAAATACACGAAACCAGCGTTCGATAAGTTGAAGATACGTCCGTGGCTCCAAGACTTTGATTACGGGAAAGAGTATCTACCGAAAGACATACTTGCTCAGACGCAAGCAACCTACGATGCGGGCCTCACTTCGTGGATATTCTGGGATCCGGCGAACCGCTACGACAGTCTTGAGGCTGCGATGAGTGCAAATTAAGCGCTATCAACAGGCGGGTTTCTGTGTGACGGGGCTATAGTAAAACGTAGAAGTACCTCACACAGGGAGTTAGTGAGTATGACCGCGACAACCGTGAACACGGCAGAGCTTGAAGTAGTGTGGCAGGAAGCCAAAGCGGGAATCACCGACGGCATCGCGAGCCTTATCGCTCAAGACCGCCTTCCTACATTTCAGCTCGAGTTTCCCGAAGTGAAAAGAGCATACGACGCATGGCAGGCGCTCGAACTCGCACAATCCTCACGAGCCGCCTAATCTCTTCTCTACCAGCACGAGGCAAAGCCCGCGCAGAATGCGCGGGCTTTAACACGTCCGGTATATAATAAGCGCATGGATAATCCGGATCGCGTAACCTATTTCGCCGCGACAGATTCGCGTGGGCAGAAAATTCCGTTTGGCATCAAGCGGAAGGATCGCAGTAAGCACATGTACGTCATTGGAAAGACGGGTATGGGTAAATCGACCATGCTTGAAAACATGGCAATTCAGGATATGCGAAACGGAGAAGGTCTTGCGTTCATTGATCCGCACGGCGCAACGGCGGAAAAGATTCTGAACTATGTTCCTGAGAATCGCGTCAAAGACGTGGTGTATTTTGCCCCGTTTGATTTGGATAATCCGATCGCGTTCAACGTCATGGAGGATGTCGGATACGACAAGCGCCACCTTGTGGTGTCGGGGCTTATGGCAACGTTTAAGAAGGTGTGGCAGGACGCGTGGTCCGCACGTATGGAGTACATTCTTTCCAATACGCTCTTGGCGCTTCTGGAATATCCAGACGCGACACTGCTTTCGGTAAACCGCATGTATACCGACAAGGCCTACCGGAAGATGGTGGTTGAGAACGTGAAAGACCCGGTGGTGAAAGATTTCTGGGTGAAAGAGTTTGCTACGTATACCGACCGCTACACGCAAGAAGCGACTCCGGCCATCCAAAACAAGGTGGGACAGTTCACGTCCAACCCGTTGATTCGTAACATCATTGGGCAGCCACGCTCTTCCTTTGATATCCGCACCATGATGGATCAGAAGAAGATCCTCATCATCAACCTTTCAAAAGGGTTGGTGGGAGAAGTGAACATGCGTCTCCTTGGTTCCATGCTCACGACCCGCATCTTCCTCGCGGCCATGTCTCGTGCCGATTTGTCTGCACGTGATATTGATGCTGCGGCGAACTTCTATTTGTATGTGGACGAGTTCCAGAACTTTGCGAACGAAACGTTTGCTGAAGTGTTGTCTGAGGCTCGCAAGTATAAGTTGAACCTCATCATCACGCACCAGTACGTCGAGCAAATGGAAGAAGAGGTGCGCGACGCGGTGTTTGGAAACGTAGGTACCACCGTCGCATTCCGTGTGGGTCCGTTTGATGCAGAAACAATGGAGCCGGTGTTCTCGCCAGAGTTCACCCCAGAAGACTTGGTTAATCTCGGGTTTGCGCAGATTTACCTCACGTTGATGATAGATGGCGTGGGTTCTCGTCCGTTTTCAGCTGTCACTATCCCGCCCATTGAAGCGCCGGCCCGAACCTATAAGGAGGACGTCATTCAGAATTCCCGCAAGATATATGCGGTGCCGCGCGCATCCATCGAGTCAGCTATTGTCGCGGACATGGCGAAAACCGAAGGAATGAACCCACCACCAGAGCCGCCTTCAAAGTATCCGTACAAGAAACCGGCAACAATAAATAGAAATGCAGACACCCGTCCTCTCGATCGAAGACCTCCACCGCGCACTGATGCTCCGGCTCGAGTAGAAGCGCCTCGCGTTGAAGTCCCACGTCCTGCACCTCCTCCTGAGAAAACCGGAGAAGACCTTCGTGCCATTTTGAAGTCTATGACTGAAAAAGCGGCAGGGGAGAAACAGAAACAGGAGAGTAAGGAGCGCGAGTCACTCACGAACGCGCTTCAGATTGTCTTGCCTCCAGAAAAGAAACCAGAAGTACCGCAGCCAAAACCGCCGCTACCGCCTCCTCCAAAACCAGTGACACCGACACCGGCTAAGTCTCCAGAGAAAAAAGAAGCATTCGAAGTCCCGGAATCCGAGCTGCGCGCCCTCTTCAAAGACGAAGCATAGTGGTCGGTATACTTTCTATATGGAAAAAATAAAGATTGAACACCACAGCGCACTCGGGGGAGCATGGTTCGTGGGGTGGTTGTTTACCATCGGATTTCTCGGGCTTGGGTTCTGGAAGGGCACTCTTGCGCTTGTTCTTTGGCCGTATTTCCTCGGCGTCTTCTTCAGCGGATAGAGATATACACAGGTCTATTGAAACCCGTTCTGGACGGAGTATACTTTGCATACATTGACTCTATGAGGTTGGCGTGTCGTATCGCAGTCCTCGCTCCGCTCCTGGCTTTTCCCTATGTACTCCATGCGGAAGTCGTCATTAATGAGATTGCGTGGATGGGTACTGATGCGGGAGGTGCGAATTGTGAGTGGATTGAGCTGCGTAACACGAGCGCTGAGATTGTTGACCTCTCTTCTTGGACACTCACGATAGAGAACGCAGGAACGGGCGCACCGAAAATCATTGCGCTTAGTGAAGCGGCGAGTGTGAAATATTCGGGCATCGCTGCGAACGGATACTATCTCCTTGCTCGTGATAGCGGGTCGTGCAAAGACCTTTCTCCAGCGACATCTGCGGATTGGCTCGGATCCTTCGGGAGTGGCATCAACAACTCGGGCGCAAAACTTATTCTGAAACAGGGAACGGAAGAGAAGGAGAGTGTCGACTCGAAGGCTGGATGGGAAGTAGCAAAGTCAGGTATTGGGGGAAAGAATACTGCGCCAAAGGAAACACCACAGCGAAACGGAACCTCATGGATAACGGCTTCGCCAACACCTCGTGGGCCAAACCACAGTGCGCCGCTTGAAGAACTCCCTGAGGAAGAAGAAGCGACAACAACGCCCGTAGTCACCATAGGGGGAACGGCACCCCTTATTCCTGTGGTGCATCCTATTCCCGAACTCTATGTTGAGGGTGGACCAGCGCGCATTGTAATGACAGGCGCAGATACCGTGTTTTCCGGTATCGCGTACGACAGTGTCGGAGTGCTGCGTAAGAATGCTGACATCACGTGGTCATTTGGCGACGGCGGGCATGAGAAGGGAGATGAAGTCACTCACGCATACCGGAAACCAGGAGATTACACCGCGGTTGTGCGCGCCCGTGATAAGGGCGTATCTGCCGTCGCTATTGTTCCCATAACAGTCGTCGAGTCTGAGGTTTCGATTGCGTTAGTAACGGAAGAAGGAGTCGTTCTTACAAATACCGGAGACACCCTGGCGGACCTGACGTCATGGAAGTTCTCAAACGGGAACAGGATGGTGCGTCTTCCGCCAGACACAGTGATAGCAGCAGGCGGGTCGGCGTTCTTTTCCTACGAGACCCTTTCCTTACAACCAGGAAGTGACGTATCGCTCGCGTATCCAAACGGTAAAGTCGCGCATGCATACGTGCAACCTTCTGAGGAAGAAGCAGAGTTACAACCAGTACAGGTAGCCGTGCCTGCGCGAACCCTAGCAGTTAATCCTGGTCACACGTATGCCAATGGAGATCCTGCCCCCGCTGCACAAGTGATCCTTACTGCGGCGGGGGCACCTGTGGCTACCTCGACC
>Ga0163151_10003934_pt1 | contig 20653 bp, 18 predicted proteins | sample OliLakLV19MP5IB2_FD_145596 | JGI IMG/M metagenome (GOLD analysis project Ga0163151, IMG submission 145596) | Freshwater microbial mat bacterial communities from Lake Vanda, McMurdo Dry Valleys, Antarctica - Oligotrophic Lake LV.19.MP5.IB-2 | ecosystem: Environmental > Aquatic > Freshwater >... | reverse complement strand
CCTGGCTTTCTTTGATTACCTTAACAATCATGGAAATTGTTTTAGGAATTGACAATGTAATTTTCATTTCATTGGTTACTTCAAAGTTGCCAAAACACGAACAAAATAAAGCAAGAAAATTGGGTTTATTCTTTGCTTTATTTATTAGAATTATCTTGCTCGGTTTTATTAGCTATATCGTTCACCAACTTAAAAATCCAATTTTTTATCTGTTAGATCATGGGATTAGCTGGAGAGACATAATCTTATTATTAGGTGGTATGTTCTTACTTTATAAAAGCACCTTGGAGATTGTAGAGCTTTTGGAAGAAGGGGGAACAGAATCAAAAGCAAATGGAAACGTAAAGTTTTGGAATGTAGTAATGATGGTAATTTTGATTGATATCGTTTTTTCTTTTGATTCAATTATTACCGCTGTAGGGTTGGCTCAGCATTTACCCATTATGGTATTGGCTGTGGTTATTTCAATGATTATTATGTTGTTTTTTTCCTCTGCGATATCCAATTTTATAAATCAACATCCGAGCATTAAATTATTGGCATTAGCATTCTTGTTAGTAATTGGTGTAATGCTCCTCATAGAGGGCTGGAGTCACGAAATTGCAGAACAATATAACCTCAAAGGATTTGTTTATTTTGCCATGGCATTTTCTATTATGGTTGAGTTGCTTAACATGAAAATGCGTAAAAAACGTCCAGACGAATCCCCCGTAGAATTAAAGGATATTTATAAATAGCATGATTCAGGCTAAGGTAAAATTTGAGAATTGGGGATTAATTAATTACCAAAAAGCGTGGGATCAGCAAGAGGAAATTTTTAAGAAATGTGTAGACCACAAATTTGCCCTTAGAACAGGAGATTTAACCAGTTCTGAACCCTTGGCCAATACCCTTATTTTTTGCGAACACCCACATGTTTATACGCTTGGTAAAAGTGGTAAAAAAGAAAATTTATTGTTAAACGAAGAAGGACTAAAACGTGTAAACGCAGCTTATTACCCTATTAATAGAGGAGGAGATATAACCTATCATGGTCCGGGCCAATTGGTAGGTTATCCCATTTTTGACCTAGAACAATTCTTTGCCGATATTCATAAGTACCTGCGCTATCTTGAGGAAGCTGTTATTTTGACTTTAGCAGAATATGGAATTATTGGCGATAGATATGAAGGTTATACTGGCGTATGGTTAGACCCTGATAAACCCAATGCGCGAAAAATTTGTGCCATGGGCGTGCGCTGCAGTCGTTGGATTACCATGCATGGCTTCGCTTTCAATATTAACTCAGATTTAAATTATTTCAAAAACATCATCCCTTGCGGAATCGACGATAAAGATGTAACAAGCATGGAACGCGAGTTAGGGCATCCCATTAATTTTGAAGAAGTTTCTACCAAATTGAAATCCAATATTGCCAAGCAGTTTCAATTTATTTATGCTTAATTACCGCTCAATAATTAGTTTATTTACCACGGTTCCTTGCTCGGTGGATAATTGATATAGGTAAACGCCATTTTTCAAAAAGTTGGTATCCACAGAAATTTCATGCTTTCCTCTGCCGTATTCTCCCTGCGCAAGCGCGCTGATGAGCTTTCCATTTAAGTCCAATAAGCTAATTTGAACCATTCCTCCAAACGTGGTAAATTGAATGGTGGTTTGCTCCTTGGCAGGGTTAGGGTAATTTGTTAAAATATTGGCACCTGCTATTTCGGTCTGAACCAACCCTGTTGCGTTCGAATTAATAAAAGGTAAACTAGGAAAAGTACTGTATAAAACGCCAGCCATATCTTGGTTGCTCAACCCAAACCAATCCTTTAAAATTGTAGCATAAATAGACCTAAAATCATATTGCATTGCCACATTGTCTCCCGAACTAGGGTTAGAAGGAATAACCGGATTATTGCCATAGATACCGCCATTCACTTTGGTCCCAAAAACAAACATCGGCGCAGCTGCGCCATGGTCGGTACCCAAACTGTCATTGCTCATTATCCTTCTTCCAAATTCAGAAAAAGTCATACCCAAAACCCTATCATTTACCTTCAATAACTTTAGATCATCTTGAAAGGCATTAACGGCCTCAGAAATTTTACCTAGCAGCACAGCATGCACACCTGTCTCTGTTCCCCCCGTATTTGCTACCTGCGAAGAGTGTGTGTCGAACCCACCCAAACTTACCATATACACCTTGGTTTTTAAACCCCCAGCCACCAACCTAGCCACAATTTTAAGTTGGTCGGCCAAAGTATTTACTCCCTTAGTGGGATATAAACTAGAGAGGTTATTTGCCTTATCTGCCGCTGCTTTTATGGTTCCAGAATATTGTTGTGTTTGCTGCGCCACCAATCGTATAAAAGTAAGCTCATGCCCCATAGGCGTATTGGGCGCTGAATCTACCGTTCCATTTACAAAATTGTAAAAATTGGTGGGATCGGTTATACTCATTCCAAAACTCATCTCCAACCCTTGCAAGGCAGGCGAAATTAAGGCCCCAATTTGAATTGCCGGTGGGTCTGGAAATGTTGCACTTGGATATCCTGTAGGGTAGTTTGGATACTGCGTATCCAAGTACCTTCCCATCCAACCTGTATCCTCATACTTGTTGCTATCACTGGCAGTTAGCCAAATATCGGTGGACCTAAAATGAGAGAAATCTTGGTTAGGATAGCCCACACTTTGAATGATACTTACGGCACCTGCATCATACAAATTTCGCATGTGCGGCATGGCAGGATGCAGTCCTGTTTTCTGAGTTCCAGCGAGTGGCAATACCTTCGATTCGGCAAGCGCAATATTGCTCCTTGCAGCCATTAAATTGCTATACTGATCCAATGGAATTACCGTGTTTAATCCGTCATTTCCCCCATTTAATTGTATAAGCACCAAAACCCTATCCTCATTACCAGCCTTGCTCAAATATCCAATCAAAGGGGAATCTGCAATGGCCTGCAACGAAAATCCATTCATTAACACTGGCAATATGCCTGCAGTTACCGTTTTTCCAATAAATTCTTTTCTTTTCATCTTCTGTTTTATTAGCATAATTGGTATTCGGCCTGACCCAATACATATTTCAACAAGGCCTGAAGTCTAGTATTTACTGCAGCCTTATTAGCTACATTATTGGTATCGGCGATATACGCATTCCAAGCATCGGTCCAGTAATAATCCGATGCTTGCCCACTCAATAAAAAGCTGTTCTTCATAAAGGTTTTTGTAGTAGCTGAAATTGGCATGGGATACAAAACCAATAATATTTGGTCTAACAATAAATTGGGATTTTCGGGGCTCGTAAATTGATTTGCAAAGGCGATGCAGTCTATGATGAGTTTGTATCCATTTCTGGTAAAGCCATAATATACTAAAAGGTCGCATACCGAATTTCGTTTAGGCAAGGAATCAGAATTAATCCACAGTTCATAAAATTGCGGGTCTTCATAATATGCTGGCCATCCGGCTACATTTGGGGGGTCGCCTAAATCCTGACTTAACACTATGGCATATTGTTGAATGGTTTGCCAATGACCATAACTTTGTTGCACATTGCTTTCGCTTGGAAAGCTTATATTTGTTTGACGTGCAAGTCCAACAAGGTGATCGAGTGGGGGCTTAATCATGCAGGCGAAATTTAATATGTCAAAGAAGTGTTCACTCTTAAGTAGCGTTTCAATAACAGGCTTTATTTCATAATTGTTGTTGATGAAAACAGTTGCCAACGGAGCAATTACATTTGTCTCTACACTTTCATCTATTACATAATAAACAAAATATCGATAGAGTTTTCGGCAGATATATTTTGCAACCTCTTGTTGCGCAAATATCATGGTCAAGAGGTCGTTTAATTCATCGATACCCGCATTGGTGTTGGTTCGGCCAGTAATAACTGTATTGTTGTAAAAGGCAGAAAATGTTTTGTTAGAGGTATCATGTTTGGTGAGATCAAACAGCGATGAAATTGTGGTGCGATTGATGCGCCAGCCTGTTAATATTTTGGCTACTTGTTTAACATCCTCTTCGGTATAATGATTAGGTAAATCTTTTCCTACTGTAAAGAGTTCTTGCAGCTCGCGAGCATAGTTTTCGTCTGGTGCTGTTTTGGTATTTTTATCCCCATTTAAATAAATCAACATGGCAGGATCCATGGTAATTTGTTTAACCAATTCTTTAAAATTACCCAAACACATGCTGCGCAAAAGGGCGTGGTGCTTATACGAAAAGCGAGATTCTTGAACGGTGAAGCATTCTGTGGCAAAATGATGGTGCCAAAACAGGGTCATTTTTTCTCTGATACTTCTATCTTGGTTCAACAATAAACCTGCCCACCAATATTTTAAGGATTGAATTCTGGGTCCATTGAGTGTTGGACTTTGAGGCGCATTAATCCAAGTTGAACCAACAGGAACATTGGGATCTGGCAAGGCCAGGTTATAGCTATAATGATTAAGCGGAGGCAAAGGCGGATTAGTAGGCAAGGTTAATAGAATATCGATGCTTTCTGATAAGGTCTTGTTTTTAAAAAAATCTAAGTCCGATTTCTTTACACCAAATAGCGTTCTTCTTAATAGGTGAAGTATTTGGTCGTTGCCCCAAGTGCCTTGGTATAGGCCTATTCCGGTGGAGGTTTTTTGCAAGTGCCTGGGCAGGTATTTGTTAGAAGGATCCTTATAAGGATTTGTGTCCTGGGGCAATTCGTGGTTACCAGAAAGGCTTAAAAAATCACGTCTATTTGTCTTTGCCATATAAATGTTTTTTCAATAGATAAAAATAAAACAAAAAAGTTTAATATCAACTTAAAAATTTCCTTATTAAAATTAAACTAATCTAAAGAACAATTTAATTTTAGCTTGGTAAATGACCAACAACTAGATGTTTAGGTGAAATATTTTTGGACTATTAAATATTGCGAATTGGTATAATAATGCGTTCCTATTTTGAGATTAGGGCACGAATTCATAGGTTTGAAGGATGGAAAAGATTCTGAATTATATCAATGGGGAATTAGTTGCACCTTTAAATGAGGCATACTTAGATAATGTGGACCCATCAACGGCAGAGGTCTATAGTCTTTGTCCGGATAGCACTTCAGAAGATGTGGAACTGGCCTATCAAGCCGCCGAGGCGGCTTTTCCATCATGGAGTGGGCTGTCTGCCAATGATCGCAGCAAAATCTTATTGCGAGTGGCAAACTTAATTGAAAAAAATACCCATGAATTGGCTTTGGCCGAGAGCATAGACCAAGGCAAGCCTTTGTGGTTAGCCAAAAACGGCGAGATTCCAAGGGCGCAGGCAAACATGCATTTTTTTGCAACCGCCATTGAACACTTTGCTTCCGAAGCACATCCAATGGGTAACCATGCAATTAATTATACATTAAGGACGCCTATTGGTGTGGTGGCTTGTATTAGTCCGTGGAATTTGCCTTTATATTTATTTACGTGGAAAATAGCTCCAGCTTTGGCGGCAGGAAATACAGTGGTTGCCAAGCCTTCTGAAATTACGCCCATGACAGCGTTTTTATTTAGTAAGTTATGCATGGAGGCAGGTTTACCAAAAGGAGTTTTGAATATTGTTCATGGCCTCGGACCAAAAGTTGGTTCAGCCATGGTGTCTCATGAAAAAATTTCGGTGATATCTTTTACGGGCGGCACAAAAACAGGGGCAGAAATTGCGCGTGTGGCGGCTCCTATGTTTAAAAAATTGTCTTTAGAATTGGGGGGTAAAAATCCCAGCATCATCTTTGCCGATTGTGATTTTGAAAAGACGGTAAAGGAGAGTGTGCGCGCTAGTTTCACCAACCAAGGTGAAATTTGTTTATGCGGTTCACGCTTGTATATTGAGCAACCAATTTACGAAAAGTTTAAGGCCGCTTTTGTAGAACAAGTGAAGAAACTTAAAATTGGTGATCCCTTGTTAAACGAGACCAAAGTAGGCGCCATTGCCAGCAAAGTGCATTTTGATAAAGTGCTGGGCTATGTAGACTTAGCCATAAAAGAGGGAGGCACAATTTTAACAGGAGGAAAGTCATTTAAACCAGAAGGCAGGTGTGCCAAAGGGTATTTTATTGAGCCAACTATTATTGAAGGTTTAGGCCATTTATGCCGAACCAACCAAGAAGAGATTTTTGGACCTGTGGTTACCATTCAGCCATTCGATACCGAAGAAGAGGTGTTGGAAATGGCAAATAGCACAACTTATGGTTTAGCTTGTACGGTTTGGACAGAAAATTTAACCAAGGCACACCGTGTGGCAGGTGCCATAAAAAGTGGCATTGTTTGGGTAAATTGTTGGTTGCTGCGCGATTTACGCACGCCATTTGGTGGCATGAAACAAAGTGGCGTAGGAAGAGAAGGCGGATGGGAAGCTTTGCGCTTCTTTACCGAGGCCAAAAATGTGTGTATTAAGTTGAGTTAATTGCAGCATTAATGCTGCAATGGACGCTTTTTAATTATGCCGCCAATGGTATCTTTAACGCTGCTCATAACCATAAATGCATCTGGTTCAATTTTTTCTATTTCAGTTTTAAGTTTGTTTAATTCTAAGCGGGTTATAACGGTATAAATAATGTCTATATCGCTGGTTTTTTCGCTTGCGCCAAAGCCACGTTTTCCTTTGTAAATGGTAACTCCATGGCCCATTACCTCTATAATCATTTTTCGTATTTCTTCGTTTTGAGCCGAAATAATGGTTACGCCAATATATTCCTCAATACCTTCTACGATAAAATCGAGCGTCTTGGAAGCAGATAGGTAGGTAATCATCGAAAACATGGCAATTTCAACCGAGATTAAATAAGCCGCCGCAGCAAAAATAAATACGTTGATGGCAATGATAATATCGCCAATTGTGACACCAAATTTTCTGCTTAAAAAAATCGCTAAAACCTCTGTGCCATCAATAACCGCGCCTCCTCTAATGGATAAACCTATACCAGCTCCCAAGAAAAATCCGCCAAAAACCGCCACCAAAATATTGTCGTTGGTTACGTTTGGAAAGTCAACAGTGGCTACACACAGCGCCAAGCCACCAATGGCAAGTATTGTTTTTATGGCAAATGCTTTGCCTACAATTTTATATCCCAGAACAACAAAAGGAATATTGATGCCAATAATTAATTGGTATAATGGGATATTGGTAAGTTCTGAAATAAGCAGTGAAATACCTGTGGCCCCGCCATCAATAAAGTGGTTGTTAAGCAAGAATCCTTTGAACCCAAAAGAAGCAGAAAAAATACCTGCTGTTATTAAGGACCAAATCTTTTACATATCTTTTGATTAGGATGAGAAACTCGCGGTAACCTTTTGCCAATTGGTAACTCGAAAAAATACGGCCTTCTCCTTTAATTTTGGTTGGTGCATTTAAAGTGGTGTTAATGACAATGGTTTTTATAAATTTCTTCATTTTAGTTAATTTGTGCTTGCTCAAGAAATGAACGCAAATTTGGTATAATTAAATATATGTTCTCAAAATACGCAACTATTTCTATATTCGTCGAAAATATAATTAAGATGAACCAAGATCAAAATCAAAACCAATTACAGATAGAATTGAGCGAAGAAATGGCAGAAGGAATATACTCTAATTTGGCCATTATTACCCATTCAAATAGCGAGTTTGTAATCGACTTTGTTAGGGTAATGCCTGGTGTACCAAAAGCTAAAGTTAAGTCAAGAATTGTGTTAACTCCAGATCATGCCAAACGTTTGCTTATGGCGCTTAACGACAATATCAATAAGTTTGAAGATATGAATGGCAATATTGCCGTAAACGATTCTACGCCTCCGTTTCCTATGAACTTTGGTGGCCCAACAGGGGAAGCTTAATCGGGTTTTTGATTGTTGAAATAAAATTGGTTCAAAACGATTTGAAATAAAAATTGGTTCAAAACGAAAAAATTTCTAAAACCTTCCTAAAAGTTTGATTTAAAAATTCTAACCGCAATACTGATTAGTACTATTCCAAAGAATTTACGAACCAAGCTTAAACCAGAATCGCCTAATTTTCTTTCAATCCAACCAGAGGATTGAAGTACAATAAAAACAAAAATTAGGTTCACTAAAATACCCATTAGGATGTTTGGAATGGAATATACTGCCCGCATACTTATAATGGTGGTAAGTGTTCCTGAGCCAGCTATTATTGGAAATGCAATTGGAATTACGCTGCCTGTTTTGGCATTTGGGTCGTTTTTTAACAACTCAATTCCTAAAATCATTTCCATGCCAATGATAAAAATGACAATTGAGCCCGCAATGGCAAAAGAAGGTAAATCTACGCCAAAAAGTGCTAGAAATTTTTCTCCTATAAACAAGAAAACCACCATGAGAGCGCCTGCAGCAAGGGTTGCTTTGCCGCTATCTAAATGGTTTTGTCTCTTTTTTATACTAATAATAATTGGCAAAGAGCCAATGATATCGATGATGGCAAAAAGGGTTAGTGAAATAGTTGTGATGTCTTGAATTGATAGCATGCTGCAAAGATAGCTTTGAACTATGTTAAAATATTAATATTTTGCAGCCGTGAGATTTTTAAAGATAATATTATTTAACGTCGTGCTTATAGGCGTGATCCTCTATTTATTGGTGTGGTTAGCCTCCCAAGCGCTAAGCGTTTATACCCGTCATGGGCAGTCACTTACGCTTCCAAACTTAAAAGGGTTGAAAATGGAAGATGTGGAAGGACTCTTGGCCCAAAAGAAGTTGAGATATGTAATTACCGATACTGTTTTTGTAGATAAAATGCCCAAATCGGCTGTTGTTGAGCAGAACCCAGCCCCAAATTCTAAAGTTAAGGAAGGCCGAATTATTTATTTAAGCATCAATTCGGATGCAAGTGCCACTGTGTTGATGCCTAATTTAATTAACAGTTCCTTGAGGTATGCCGAAACAGTTTTAAATGGAATGGGTTTGCTAGTTGGTACCGTTACCTATCAACCAGATATTGCACAGAATGCGGTTTTGGATCAGCTATGGAAAGGCCAAAGCATGCAACCTGGAATAAAATTGCCTAAAGGCGCATCCATTGATTTAATTGTAGGGGATGGCAGCGCCGGTTCATTAATTGCTCTTCCTAATTTAAAAGGCCTTACGCTTAATGATGCAACAAATGTGTTAAGATCATCGTTATTGCAGCTGGGCACTGTTGTTTATGAGGGATCAATTAAGGACAGTTCTCGCGCTGTAATTCAAAGGCAAAACCCGCCATTTATGGAAGGTGGAACCATCAAAGGCGGCGAATTTGTTGACTTATTTCTATCGGCACCATAATAAATGATTTTAAGATTTACCAAACTTATACTCTGCATTTCAATTTTTTTAAGGCTCGCACATGCCCAAGAAATTGTTACGCCATTAGGCTCAAATTTTTTGCTTAAAAATGAGACTTTCATAGCATCCAAGAACCTAAATAAGGGCAATTCCATTGCGTATCCTGTGGTAGATTTTTTTACCAAAGAAGGCAAGCCAAACCCTTTATTTTGGGAGAAAAATTCTTGTGAGATCCTTGGCGGTAAGCTGGTCTTTAATGCCTTAGATAGCCTTGGCACTGTGTATCAAACTCTGGGTAAAATAGACGAACTTCGGTTAAATACAGGCACCTTACCAGATATTGGAAGACCTGCCTTTTTAAGCTTTACCCTCTACAATGGCAGCACTTCTGATGTTAACGATTCGTTCGATGTTTTTGTGAAAAATCAACAAAATGAGTGGCAGTTAATCTGGCATAGTACCGCTGGTCTGAACCAAAATCAAGAAGTGGTTTTAACCTTGCCTTACAACCTAATTTCTACTACCCAATTTTCGGCCAAGTTTGTGGCCTATTCTGCCAACTTATTGGCCAGCAATACCTCGGTTTTTGAAATGGCTAATCTGGTGGTTTCTCATAAATGGCCCTTCCCTTTTTACAACCACCTAAGAGAATATAGTTACCCAGATTCAACTCCCAATTGGAACTATTATGCTGCTTCCAATGTGAAACTGGTTTCGGGTGAATTGAATGTTTATCCCTATGGAAATTGTGCTTTTTTGGATGTGTTAGATGCCAACCAATCTGTATACCGCAATGCCAACAATTCCTATGGTGGGGCAGATACTTTTTTTACCCATCCATTTGACGTATCCTCTTTTGCCGAGTCAGATTCTATCCTATATTCTTTTGCGTTAAAATCATTTTTGAACAACCAAATTGGCGATTCTTTAATAGTAGAGTTTAAAAACAATTTGGGTATTTGGGTAAGGGTTTTGTCACTTCATGGCGGATTGGCCAAACAATTCACAAACTTTAATTTTTTAATTAATTCGGGTCGGTTCAGACATGCAAATTTTCAATCTAGGTTTGTGTTTAAAACCAATGCCAGTGCAGGAAATGTTGCGCATTGGCTCTTGAGTGGTTTTAAAGTGGTTAAGCGCATTCCATTGCCGTTTTTTGACGACTTTTCTAATTCAAGAATTCAGGTGAGTAGCGACCGCTGGATAGAGAAGCAAGTTTATGTAAACAATGATTTTCCGTTTCAAAATCCGAGCATCAATGTAGCCACCTTCGATGGATTGGATCAGTATGGAAATGCCTATTCCAAATTTCCAATTAAAGGAACCTGCGACGTGTTAACTTCGCATTCAATGAACTTAAAAGGACTTACCGTTGCCGATTCAGTTATCTTTAGTTTTTATTATCAATATGAGCCGCAAGGAACAACCAATCAGATTTATCCCGACGATTCGCTTATTTTAGAATTTAGAAGTTCTGCTTTTGATAAAGATTCATTTGCGGTGATTAAAATGTTTGCTGCCGATGACTCTTTGCTGTTTAAATTTACCTTTTACGAAGTTGCCATTACCAACCCCAAATTATTGCATGACGACTTTCAAATAAGAATTAGAAATAGGGGAAGTTTAACCGGTAATTTGAGTCAGTGGCATGTTGATTATATTCGGTTCAATAAAGGTCGAAAATTCAATGATCCGATTAAAGACCTTGCCCTAAGTAATACGCCCAGTATATTGTTAGGAGCTTATACCAGTTTGCCTTGGTATCAATATAATGCCAACAAAGGAAATTATGGTTCACCCATTCAAAACTTGCGCTTGGTTAACCACGATAACCAGGCCTATGCGGTAGATTATTTTAGGTCTATCATTAAACCAGAAGGCGATACATTAGATAAGTTTAACAATATTTTGCCTACCATTTTGCCTCGCCAGGATTCGGCTGTAGTGATTAATAAACCATTTAATTTTGCCACAGCTGTGCAAGCCGATAGTTTGGTTTTTCAAACAAAATATAAAATTAAAATTAGTGGTAACCAAAACGATAATGTTACTGGCAATGATACTTTTGCAGTACCTACCATTTTTAGCAATTATTATGCATACGATGATGGAACCGCCGAGGGTGGTTATGGGGTTCAATATAAACTCAATGTTGGAGCAAATTTAAAGTATAAATTAGAAGTGCCCGATTCGGTGGTAGGAGTGTATATTTTCTTTAATCAATCAGAAAAAGATGTGAGTACACAGCGGTTCAATATTAAGATTTGGAAAACCATTTCGCCTTTATTTGAGCCAGCCACTTCGGATGTTGTTTTATATAACCAAGAGGTGATAAAACCCACTTATACCAATGTGATAAACGGATTTACCAGTTACCGTTTTGTAGAGCCTATTCCTGTTACTGATTCGTTTTATATTGGCTGGGATCAAACCAGTTCTTACGTATTAAATGTAGGTTTAGATAAAAATTATTATTTTGGTGTTAACCCAAATATGCATTATAAAATGGATAGCAGGTGGTACCCATCAGAAATAATGGGAGCCCTTATGATAAGGCCAATTATGTCGAAATTTTTAGGAGCTGCAACAGGTCTGTCTGAACCAAATTTTGATAGGGAGGTATTGGCCTTTGATTTGTTTCCTAACCCAGCAAAAGAGTTTGTAAAAGTGAATTTGCCGCACAGCGAAGATTACCACATTCAACTGTTTGATCTGATGGGTAAGAATTTAGGATTGCTGCCTGCAATTAATGGTGAAATAAAATTACCTCAGGTGGTAGACGGAATTTATTTGATGAGTTTTGTAAATAAATTCAACGGACAAAAAATTGTAAAGAAAATTATAATAAATAATTAGATAAATATGGTTGATATTACGGTGCAGGAGTTACACGAGCGCATGCAAAAAGGAGAGAAGTTGAATATTATTGATGTGAGGGAAGTTTACGAGTACGAAGAGTTTAATATTGGCGCACAACTTATTCCGCTTGGCCAATTGCCAGGAATGTTAGCAGAATTGGCCGATCTTAAAAATGAAGAAATCATTGTTCATTGCAGAAGTGGCGCACGAAGCAACAATGCCAAAATGTATATGATGAGTGAGGGTTTTGTAAATGTACGCAACCTCCTGGGCGGCATGATGGCCTGGAATTCTGAAATTCACGAATAAGAAAACTGGATTGAGAAGGGTAGTTTCTATTCAGTTTTTTATTGGGCTGTTGTTGATAGCTTTTTCTAATTTATTTTGCAATAGCGCCAATAAGGATTCAGAGGAATCCTCCTATTTAAATCACCACGATACGGTAAGTTATGTGGGAAAGGAAGCATGCAAGAATTGCCATCTAGGCATATACGAGAGCTTTGTGCAAACCGGTATGGGACAATCTTTTGGCAAGGCTACCAAAGCCAAATCTGCTGCTAATTTTACCAATCATAAACCCGTTTACGATTCCATCCTTAATTTATATTATTACCCCAAGTGGATTGGCGATACTTTGTTTGTATTAGAGTTTCGTTTAAGGGGTCGAGATACCATTCATAAGCGAATTGAAAGAGTAGATTATATAATTGGTTCAGGCCAACATACCAACTCTCATTTAACGAACCTGAATGGTTTTATATATCAATTGCCTCTTACTTGGTATTCGCAAAAGAAGCAATGGGATTTGCCGCCTGGTTTTGAAAAGGGACGAAATGTGCGCTTCTCTCGTGCCATTGAAATGGAATGCATGAGTTGTCACAATGCCATGCCCGAAATAGCGCCGGGGTCTGAAAATAAATTTCTTAAAATACCCGAAGGCATTGATTGCGAAAGGTGTCATGGTCCGGGCGAATTGCATGTTTTTGAAAAAGCACAGGGTAAAATAGTGGATACGGCCACGCAAATTGATTATACCATTGTTAACCCAAAAAAGTTGAGTTGGGAGCGACAAATAGATGTTTGTCAGCGTTGTCATTTGCAAGGAAATGCAGTGTTGCAACCCGGAAAAAGTTTTGCTGATTTTAGGCCGGGAATGAATTTGGGCGATTATGTGCAGGTTTTTATGCCAAAATTTGTTGGAAGAGATGATGAGTTTATAATGGCTTCTCATGCGCAAAGGCTTCAACAAAGCAAATGTTTTATTGCCTCCAATAAAGCCAATGCTAAGGTTAATTCGAAAGGTTTTGCCAGCATGAGTTTAACCTGCATTACTTGTCACAACCCACATGTGAGTGTGAAGGTAACAGGTAAACAGATTTTTAACAATGCTTGTTTAAAATGTCACCAAACAGATGCGTGCAAGGAAGAACCTGCGCAAAGAAACGCTGTTTCTGATAATTGTGTTTCTTGTCACATGCCGCAGAGTGGTTCGGTTGATATTCCCCATGTAAGTGTGCACGACCATAAAATTAAAATACCTGTTAAGAAAGAAAGATTATCAGAAATTAAGCAGTTTGCTGGAATTTATTGTGTTAATACCAATGCTACCAATTCGATAACCTTAGCCAAGGCAAATTTGAATTATGTAGAGAAGTTTGAAGGCGATTTAAGCTCTTTGGATTCAGCCAAATTTTGGATTCAAGATATAGGTGATTTGGCAAAACAACATGCCTTATTGATACATTATTGGTATTTAAAAAATGCTTGGTCTAAAATAGCGGAATTGGCAAAAGAATTTGATTTGTCTATTGAGCAAGATGCTTGGCTATGCTATAGAATTGGTCAGGCTTACCAAAATTTGGGTGAACTAATGTTAGCCGAAACAGCGTTTAAAAGAGCGGTAAAAATTGCACCCGAAAATTTAGCCTTACTAAACAAGCTTGCAGTGGTAAAATTGCAAGATCAAGAATATGACAAAGCCATTGAACTTTTTCAATTAAGCCTTTCTAAACAAAGTAAACAACCCGAGGTTTTAGTCAACCTAGGATTTGCTTTGGCTAATAGTGAGCAAATTGGAAAGGCATTGGCATGTTATACCGATGCGCTCAAATTAGATCCAGATTATCAGCAAGCATTGTTAAATAGGGCTGCTTTGTTTATGTTAAATAAGGACAATGCTTCGGCAATACGAGATTTAAAACAAATCTTGGTGTTGAATCCCAATCAAATAGATGTGAAACAACTATTGAAATCTTTACAATAAAGAAAATGAGGATAAACTCTATTTGTAATTTAATGTAAAAATTTGATATTCGTTTTTATAAAATATGACCAAATCTGATTCATACATAAATTCGAAGGGGAAAGTTGTTAGAAAGAGTAACCTTTTTTTATTGGCAATTTTGTTGCTATTAATTTTGGCAATTCTAAAAATTTTATCTGATGTTTTTGTTTCAAATGTGACGCTAAAATATGCGCCAGAAAAAGCCTACTTGTATGTGTCAAAAGACCATTCTTTAAACAAGTTAATTTACCAATTAGAAAAGGGTTATTATTTAGAGAACATCGAATCATTTAAGCGCCTTTCCAAACTCGTTAAGCTTCAAAATAGAATGAAAGAGGGTAGGTATTCTCTTAAGAAAGGCATGAGCAATTTCGACCTTATTAAACTATTAGTGAATGGCCGACAAGAGCCGCTCGACTTGGTGTTTAAGTATGCAGAACGTGTAGAAGATTTAAGTGGTTTTTTTAGCAGACAACTTGAAGTTGATAGCAGTGTTTTATTGGCTGTATTAAGTGATACCAGCATTATTGGTCCCTTGGGTTTTGAACCAAAAACCATCGTATCTATGTTTATTCCCAATACCTATAATTTTTATTGGAATACCAATGCGTATGAGTTGGTGAATAGGATGCACAATGAGTACCTCAAATTTTGGAATGCAGAAAGAATTAAAAAGGCCATGGACTTGAGATTGAGCCAAATTCAGGTAAGCATATTGGCCTCCATTGTTCAAAAGGAGAGCAACAAAAATGACGAAATGCCAGTTATTGCTGGCGTTTATTTAAACCGCATCAAGTTAAATATGCCTCTTCAGGCCGATCCAACCATTATTTTTGCTTGGAACGATAAAGAGATAAGACGCGTTACAAGTTTCCATACTGCCATACCATCGCCTTATAACACTTATACCCAATTGGGATTGCCACCAGGTCCAATTTGTGTGCCTTCCATGCAAGCTATCGATGCGGTTCTTAATGTTTCTAAGCACAATTATTTGTACTTCTGCGCAAGAGAAGATTTTAGCGGGTACCATTCCTTTGCTAAATCGTTTGAACAACATCAGCAAAATGCAACTCGCTATCAGCGAGCATTAAACAGCAGAAAAGTTCATTAAAATGCTCGAAAGCTTGTTTCCTATTTTTCATTTATCGTATATTTGCGATATACATATTTAAATAAATGTCGGTAAATAAGAAATCACTTTTTGAAGCAGAGGATATTGTATTAGCAGATTTTGCCAAAGCTTTGGGGCACCCTGCGCGAATTGCCATATTAAAAGAATTGGCAAAACGCAAGGAGTGCATTTGTGGCGAGATAGTGGAGGTATTGCCCCTGGCGCAATCTACCGTTTCGCAGCATTTGCAGGAATTAAAAAAAGTAGGTTTGGTTAGAGGAACCATTTCTGGGGTAAAATCATGTTATTGCATTAATTGGGAAAACTTCGAAAAAATGGTGAATTTACTCAATTTGGCAATGGGTGAAATAACCAAGCAAAAATTAGAAGATTCGTGTTGTTAAAATATAAAAAAAATGAAAACAGAACTTGAATTAAAAGAAATGGTGAAAGAGAAGTATGCTCAAATTGCCTTACAAGAAAAAGAATCGAACATGAGTTCTTGCTGTGGCAGTGGACCATGTTCTACCGAAGTTTATAATATCATGAGTGAGGATTATTCTATGTTAGATGGGTATAATGCCGATGCCGATTTAGGCTTAGGCTGTGGCTTGCCAACAGAATTTGCCTTACTGGCTCCCAAACAAACAGTGGTTGATTTAGGAAGTGGAGTTGGCAACGATTGCTTTATTGCCAGAAAAATTGTGGGTGAATTAGGCAAGGTTATTGGTATTGATTTTACGCCAGAAATGATTGAAAAAGCCAGACAAAATGCAGATAAATTGGGATTCAACAATGTTGAATTTAGACAAGGTGATATTGAAAATATGCCCATCGCTGCAAACCGCGCAGATGTGGTGGTAAGCAATTGCGTTTTGAACCTAGTTCCAAATAAAAGGGCCGTAATCAAAGATATTTTTAGGGTGTTAAAACCGGGTGGACATTTCAGTATTTCAGACATAGTTCTAAAGGGATTATTGCCAATAGAATTACAAAATGCTGCCGAAATGTATGCTGGTTGTATATCTGGCGCTATTCAAAAGGCCGATTATTTGAATTATATACAAGAGGCAGGTTTTACTCAAATTAAAGTTCAAAAAGAAAAAGCCATTGTGGTTCCAACAGACATACTACAAAAATATTTGGATGGAACCGAATTAGAAAAATTTTTACATGGAGAAACTGGTATCTATAGCGTAACAGTTTATGCCCAAAAGCCTGCAGCTTGCGGTGAGCCCGAAGGGAACTGCTGCTAATTTTTAAATTTAATGGCAACAAAGAAGTTGAGTTTTTTGGATAGGTATTTAACCTTTTGGATTTTTATGGCCATGGGTATTGGCATTTTATTGGGTTATTTTATTCCATCTTTGCCAAATTTTGTACAAGGATTATCGTCTGGAACTACCAATATTCCCATGGCAATTGGCCTCATTTTGATGATGTATCCACCCTTTACAAAGGTTAGGTACAATCAATTGAAAACGGTTTTTAAAGACACTAAAGTACTCAGTGTTTCATTGGTGTTAAATTGGGTAATTGGTCCAATTTTGATGTTTGCTTTGGCCATGCTTTTTTTGGCAGATTACCCAGAGTACAGGGTAGGACTCATATTAATTGGCTTGGCACGTTGCATTGCCATGGTGGTAGTTTGGAACGAATTGGCCGATGGTAGCAGAGAATATGCCGCAGGTTTGGTTGCCTTAAACAGCTTATTTCAAGTATTATTGTATAGTGTTTACGCGTATTTTTTTATTGCGGTATTGCCGCCCTATTTTGGCGTCTCAGGCTCTTTGGTTGATTTAAGCATGGGGCAAATTGCAGAGAGCGTTGGCATTTATTTGGGTATTCCGTTTGTGCTGGGATATTTAACTCGTATGGTATTCATTAAGTTGAAAGGACTATCATGGTATGAGACTATTTTTATTCCAAAAATTTCACCTATAACTTTAATTGCCTTATTATTTACCATTGTTTTGATGTTTAGTTTAAAAGGCGAACTCATTATTCAATTGCCATTAGATGTAGTGAGGATAGCTATTCCTTTGGTAATTTATTTTGCTGTCATGTTCTTAATAAGCTTTTTAATTAGCAAAAAAATGGGAGCAAATTATGCTACCAATGCGGCCATTTCTTTTACCGCAGCAGGCAATAATTTTGAACTGGCTATTGCTGTTGCCATAGGTGTTTACGGTATTAATAGCGGACAAGCATTTGCAGGTGTTATAGGTCCTTTAGTAGAAGTGCCAGCCTTAATTATTTTAGTAAATGTGGCCTTTTGGTTCAAAAATAAATTATACAAATAAATGAAAAACGTATTGGTATTATGCACAGGTAATTCATGTAGAAGCCAAATGGCACATGGATACTTAAAGTTATTTGCGGGTTCTAAAGCTCAAATTTATAGTGCAGGCATAGAAACACATGGTCTGAACCAAAGAGCTGTTACGGTAATGAAAGAAGATGGCGTAGACATCTCCTCAAATACATCAAACAATGTGCTGGAATATGCAGATGTAAACTTTGATTTTATCATTACAGTATGCGACCATGCCAATGAAAACTGTCCTTATTTTCCAAGCAGGGCCATAAGGCTACATCATAATTTTGTCGACCCCGCAAAAGCAACAGGCACCGAAGAGGAAATATTAAATAGCTTTAGGTCGACCCAAAATATGGTAAAGGATTATTGCCAGAAATTTGTTGCTCAAGAATTATAAGCAAGTATTCCTAAAAAATATTCCTAAAAAATTATAGCAAGTAATTTTTTAGGAATATTTTTTGAAGACAAGAATTAGTCTCTTCTGCCCATATAAATTTGTAAGTAGTATAACAAAGTTGCAATAGAAGCAATGGCAGCAACCACATAAGTGCTCGCGGCCCATTTTAAAGCATCCTTGGTCATTGGATATTCTTCTGGCCTTACAATTCCTTTTGTGTCTAACCAAGCCAATGCACGCTTGCTTGCATCAAATTCAACCGGAAGGGTAATGATGGTAAATAGGGTAGTAGCGGCAAACAAAATAATACCAATCAATAATAATGCAGGGAAGGTATTTACCAATAAAATTCCACCTAATAAAACCCATTGTACATAACGCGAAGTTATGCTTACAACTGGCACAACGCTCGACCTAAATTGCAACCAGGCATAGGCTTTGGCATGTTGCACTGCATGACCACATTCGTGAGCAGCAACAGCAGCAGCAGCAGCAATTACACTTCTACCATGAAATACATCATAACTTAAATTTACCGTTTTTTTATCAGGATTATAATGGTCTGTTAACTCTCCTTCGGTGCTTAATACTTCCACATCAAAGATGTCATTGTCTTTTAACATCATCTTGGCAATCTCTCCACCCGATAGGTGATTGGCCAAGCCCACTTGAGAATATTCTTTTACTTTAGATTTAAAACGCCAGCTTACATAAAAGCTTAACAACATTGGAACAATAATATATAATAACCACTAGCGTCCGAAATAAATTTTAAATAAAAGGGAGTTACTAACAAGTAATCTCCCTTTTTTATGGAATTTTGTTTTTCTAAGAACTAAAAACCACATGAGCAAAAGTAAATATTTTTTCGGACAGAACATACTGGGTCAAGTTTTGAAGCTAATTCCTAATGCGATTGTCACCAAGGCTGTCAAACAAACAGGAAGCGATTTTGCAGTAAAAAAATTCAGCACTCTTAATCACCTATATACCATGTGTTATGCTGTATTAGCTGATGTTACAGGGCTTAGACATGTATGCGATGGCCTTTTGGCCATGGGTGACAAACTTCAACATTTGGGTATGGATTATGTTGCCCCAAAAAGTACATTATCCGATAGTAATAAAAATCGGAGTAGTGAGGTTTTTGGCCAAATATACCAAGGCTTGTATGCCCATTATCAATCATTTTTTTCGGACAGTTCAATGGTAGAGCCACTTTTGAGGAAAGCCTACGCGGTAGATTCAACAACAATGAGCCTTTTTAAAGCGATTTTAAAAGCAAGTGGAAGAAAATCGAAAGATGGTAATTCAAAAGGTGGAATTAAATCGCATGTACAAATACGTTTATTGGATGAGTTGCCTATGAACATACACTACACAGCGGGAGCCGCCAATGATCATGAATTTTTAAAGCACCTAATATTGGAAAAGGGTGACATAGCAATATTCGATAAAGCTTATGTTGACTATTCCCAATATGCTAAATGGAGTAACGAGGGCATTTCTTTTGTAACACGGGAGAAAGATAATGGCAAGAGTATTGTGCTATTAGAAAGGGATTTACCCGACGATAAAGATTTTGAAATATTGCTTGATGAAGAAATAATCAAGCAATACAAGGATTCAGATAATCAGCCTCAAAAAATGGTCTTAAGAAGAATAGTTGTATGGAGTGCCAAACATCAGGATACGATAGTTTTGCTTACAAATATTTTTTATTTGGAAGCTGCTGAAATAAGCATGTTATACCGGAAACGCTGGCGTATCGAGCTGCTCTTTAAACAACTGAAACAAAATTTTCCACTCAAATATTTTTTAGGCGACAATGAGAATGCCATTCAAATACAAATTTGGTGCTGCCTGATTATAAATTTACTCATAACATATATCAAACTAAAGGTGCTTGGAAAACCTATGTCTTTTGCTTTATTAGTAAGCATCATTAGGCAGCACCTTATGAGTTACATTAATATTATAGAGTACTTGAAAAATCCTGAAGGACTAAGAACAGAGTTCAAGAAATCATATCCCTTCCGAAGAAATTATCAATCACAAACTGACCTTTTTATCAACACAAGTTAGATTTAAAGGGGGAGCTTACCTTTCTCCAAAAAAACAACTTTCCAATAAAACCAGTATCTGCCAGTCATATTTTCAATGTTTTTTGCTCTTCTCGGACGCTAATGCTCCAGAAATTAAATCTTCGATATATTTCCTGCTCTTTTTGGACTTTATTAATGCCTCATAAGTCGCGGCTTCTGGCCTTGTTTCAAATTCCTTCGTAAACTTCAACTCCCAATCATTGGCCTTCTTCGTCGACTTTGATCCAGAGTTTCTATGGCGATATAACCGATCTTCAAGATTACTCGTTTGACCAATATAATATTGATCAATGGTTGCACTATATATAATG
>Ga0163151_10003932_pt1 | contig 20661 bp, 22 predicted proteins | sample OliLakLV19MP5IB2_FD_145596 | JGI IMG/M metagenome (GOLD analysis project Ga0163151, IMG submission 145596) | Freshwater microbial mat bacterial communities from Lake Vanda, McMurdo Dry Valleys, Antarctica - Oligotrophic Lake LV.19.MP5.IB-2 | ecosystem: Environmental > Aquatic > Freshwater >... | reverse complement strand
GCACGAGAACGAGGGCCGCCCCGCCCGCCGGCCTGCGCGCGAGGCGCCGGACAGCGTGTCTGATGTCCAGTAGGAGGGTGTCCACGAAACTCGCCTTTACCAGGGTGCTGATCGCAGTCTGCGAACGTTGCGTGAGGACGTACGCAACCACACGGATGCCATTGCTCCAGAACCAGAGGGCAGCCAGCCTGCTTGAGCGTGCTTCGCGCCGTTGTCGTTCCTCTTCCAGATCGCCAAGGATCGAGTCTGACAGGGCCGCGCCGACAGACAGCGTGAGCAGCCGCCGGAGCAATCGTGTGGCGAAGACAGACATCAGTGCCCCATCACTCCGTGGCCTTGAGCCCTTGCCACAGGCTCAGCAACGCGCGTCGTGAATCGTGCAGGGCGGCGAGCGCAGGTTTGGTGGCCGTGTAGCAGCGGCGCGCGCGGCCACCACGTTCGGCCAGCGGCTCGGTGAGGTGCGACGTGAGCAGTCCCTTCTTTTCCAGGCGGTCGACGGTCATATACACCGCGCCCCTGGCGACACTTCGTTTGGTCCGTCGTTCGAGTTCTTCATGGATTGTGACGCCGTACGCGTCGCCGTCCTGCCCCGCGCACAGGATGGCAAGCAGGACCATTTGTTCAAATTCGCCGAGGGCTGTGGGTGCCACGGGCGAACTACAGGCCAACAATGTTGTTCAAATCAAGCTAGAGCGCCAGCACAAGCCGAAGGCCGGCATCCACGCTCTTGAGCGTCTGACCCTGGAGTTGACTCACTCGCTCAATGAGGAAGTCGCGGTCAACGGTGACGAGCTGGGACACATTGGCCACCGAGTCCTGTGGCAGTTCTGAGAGCTTGGCCGGGACCAACACATTGCCAGGCGCTTCCACCAGGCGCAGATTTGTCGTCAGGACGACGGCGAGAACGGTCCGGAGACGGCTGCGATTAAACGCGTCCGACTGGACGATGAGAATCGGGCGGCGGAAGCCGGGTCCCGACCCGTCCGGAGAACCCAGATCGGCCCACCAGATTTCGCCGCGCTCAATTACCACGAGTCACGAGAGAGCGTTCGAGCCTGCGCCCGGCGGACAGCCGGGTCCACACCGCTCTCCTCGGTGCCATAGACGGTGTCGAGCCGCGCGGTGATCTTGCGTCCCTGGTGTTTCGCCACAAAGTCCGCCAGCGCCGTTGCGTACAACCGGCTGCGGGAGACACCAAGGCGTCTGGCCAGCACCTCAGCAGACTCAAAGACATCGTCCGGAATTGAAAGCGCCAGTTTCATACCCGAGTAATACCACGGTATGTCCCGTGCGGGCAATCAGCACCCCGACCGTCCCGTCGTCAACTTCAATTAGCACCCTGGACCCTGGACCTTGAGGGCCCCTGGACGATTAGAATCGTGCATGCCTGTAGGAACCCCTTTCCACGACCGGACCTTCCCGCTTTGCCAGAGTCTCAACTACCGGGACTGGGCCGGGTACTACACGGTCAGCGCCTACGAGCCCCATCACGACCACGAGTACAACGCGATCCGGAACGGCGCGGCACTCATCGACATCTCCCCACTGTTCAAGTACCTGATCACCGGACCTGACGCGGCGCGGTTGGTGGATCGTGTCATCACGCGTGACGCTCAGCGTCTTCAGGTGGGTCAGGTCGTCTACACCCCCTGGTGCGACGAACATGGCCGGGTGCTCGACGATGGGACGGTGAGCCGGTTGGGGGAGCAGACATTCCGCTGGACGGCGGCCGAGCCGAATCTGCGGTGGTTGCGGCAGCATTCCGCAGGTCTCGATGTGCAAGTGGATGACATCTCCGAGGAGGTTGCCGCACTCGCGATTCAGGGGCCCACATCCGGGGCGCTGTTGCGCAACGTCGTGCACGCAGACATTGCGTCGCTGAAATATTTCCGCGTCATCTCCGGAACGATCGCCGGCGCCAAGGTGGACATCTCGCGCACGGGCTACACAGGCGATCTCGGCTACGAGATTTGGATGAATCGCGTGGACGCCACGAAGGTGTGGGACGCGATCGTGGCGCATGGTCCAGCACATGGCCTGAAGCCGGTCGGCATGCTGGCGCTGGACGTCGCGCGCATAGAAGCGGGCCTCCTGCTGATTGATGTCGACTTCTTCAGCGCTCGCAAGGCGTTGACCGCCTCCCAGCTGTACTCGCCATTCGAGATCGGCCTCGGACGCCTGGTGGACTTCAACAAGGAGAGCTTCATTGGCCGCGCGGCGTTGGCGGCCGAAAACGCCGTCACTCCGCGTCGTCGCATCGTTGGTGTGTCGTTTGACTGGCCTGCCGTCGAGAAGCTGTATGAAGCGGTCGGCCTGCCGCCGATGACACAGGCCACGGCCTCACGTGTGGCCGTTCCGGTCTTTTCCGGCGGCAAACAAATCGGCCGTATGACGTCGTCGACCTGGTCACCCGTGCTCAAGCAGATGATTGGCCTCGCGACCGTGAGTGCGGCTCACGCGGCGGCCGGTACAAAGATCGAGGTCGAACATACGGTGGATGTGGTGAGGCACCGCGTGCCTGCGACAGTTGTGCCAACGCCGTTTTTTAATCCCGCCAGGAAGACCGCCAAGCTGCAGTGAGCACGGGACCTCGACTCGCTACTCACCAATCGCAGCGACGATGAACCGGTCGAAGGCGTAGAGGAGATCCTCGCGGGCAGAGTAGGGGCCCGGGCGGTAGACGGGCGAGCTGATGCCGCGTTGCGCGAGTCCGCAGACGTGCCAGTCCTGCCGGTTTGTCATATCCCAGAATTCGCGGACGTCGGCTGACGTGAAACCAGGCTTCGCCATTTCGTCCGGATGGAAGTACCACTCACACACCAGTCGTGTGCGGTCGGGTGCCAGCGGCCACAACGTGTGCGCCATCACGTAGTCGGGATGGGCGCTCACAAGCAGGTTGGGAAACATCGCGTAGTAATAGACGCGGCGCTGGTCTTCTCCTGACAAGCCCGGGAGGCACTCTCGTGGAGACGTGCCGTCCATCGACATCGTGGCGACGCCGTCGTTGAGATCCATGCGGCCACCCATGTAGGTGGGGCGGAGCGGATCGTTTTCACCACTGAGGTAGTGCGAGAGCTTGTTGAGCGCCGGATGCAGGTTGGGGCAGTGCAGGCACTCGCTGAAGTTCTGGATGACCAGTTTCCAGTTGGCGGGAATGTCGTACGTGATGCCGTCGCCGCGGCGGAGATCGCCCATGCGCCACGGCCGGAATTTGGCGGGTATGTCGGCGAGCTGTTGTTCAAGCGTCGGGCCGGTGTCTGCCAGCGAGACGTAGACAAAGCCATCCCAGATCCCCGCGCGTGCCTGCAGAAGCGGGTAGTCCTCCTTGCGGAAGTGGGGGGATCCTTCCATGTGTGGCGCGCCGATCAAATCACCGTCGAAGTTGTACGTCCACGCGTGGTATTCACACTGAATGGAGCCGGCGAAGCGTCCCTTTTCTTCCGCGCAGAGCGCAGTGCCGCGATGGCGGCAGAGATTGTGAAAGGACTTCACCGCGTCCGGCTCGCCGGGCCGACTCGTGCGGACGACAAACAGTGTGTCTCCCGCGACGTGGCGCGTGATGAAGGACCCGTAGCCCTCCAGCTCCTCGAATCGGCCGACGCAGACCCACATCTGTCGGAAGAACAGCTGCTGCTCGCGGTCGAAGAGCGCGCGGTCGGTGTAGTACTTCGCCGGCAGGGTGAATGCCGTGGGTGGCAGGGGCGGTCTTGGCTTGGCGGACATGCTGGACGTCAATATACTCACCCACAACATGTCGGGCCTCAAACGAGAGCTGGGAAAGTGGGACCTGACGGCCATTGGCGTCAATCAGGTCATTGGCGGCGCGGTGTTCCTGATGGCGGCGCCCCTGGCGGCGCAGATCGGGTCCTGGAGCGGCATTGCGGTCGCCATGGTCGGCGTGCTGTCGCTGCTCATCGCCCTCAACTTCGCCGAAGCCGGCAGCCGTTTTGAGGGCACGGGCGGCGCTTACCTTTACACACGAGCCGCCTTCGGGCGGTTCTTCAGTTTTGAGGTGGGCTGGATGATGTGGGTCACCCGCGTTGCCAGCTGGGCCTCCGTGGTCAACGGCCTCACCACCGCCCTCGCGTATTACTGGCCCGAGCTTGGCGCGAACCAGCCCGGGCTGGCGCGCGAGGCGGTCATCGTCGGCGTGATTGTCACGATCATGGTGATCAACGTGCTCGGCATCAAGCAGAGTGCGTGGGTCGTGAACACCTTGACGATTGGTAAACTCACGCCGCTGGTCATCTTCATCCTGCTGGGTCTGCCCTACGTGACGTTTGATGCGCTCCGGCCGGACGTGTCGCTGACGTGGACGCAGATTTCGACATCGGCGTTGCTGCTGATCTTTGCGTACGGTGGCTATGAGGTCGTCGGCGTCCCTGCGGGCGAAACCAAGAACCCCAAGACGGCGGTGCCTTTCGCCATGGTGATGACCATCATCGTCGTCGGTATCGTCATGACACTGGCACAAGTGGTGGCGATGGGGACGTTGCCCAACATTGCCGCGTCGCAGCGGCCGCTGGCGGACGCGGCGTTAATCTTCATGGGCGCGTGGGGCGCGTTGCTGATGACCACGGGCGGTGCGGTGTCGATGACGGGCAACAACATGGGACAGGCGCTGTCGGGATCGCGCAACCTGTTTGCGCTGGCGGAGCAGGGCGACCTGCCGTCATTTTTCGGCAAGGTGCATCCGAAGTTTCACACACCAGCCACGGCGATCATCATCACGTCTCTGGTGGCGCTCGCGCTGGCGTTGTTTGGCGATTTTGTGACCCTCGCGGCGAGTAGTGCTGTGAGCCGGTTGCTTGTGTATGCAGGCACATGTGCGTCGGTGTTGGTGTTGCGTCGGCAGGGACGGGCGGCGTTCACCATTCCGGGCGGCCCGGTCGTGCCGGTGGTAGCCCTGGTCATCTCCCTGGCGATTCTTGGTGGGGCCACGTCGCTGCAACTGCAGGTCGGCGGGTATGCATTAGTGGCGGGCGCGGTGCTGTTCGCGATCGCGCGCTGGAGATCACGATGAAGCTCGTGTTGTCGGTGATATGTGTGGCGATGGTGGCGGTGTGGATCGCGCCGTCGGTGGCCGCGGCACAGATGGTGATTGTGGTGCGGCATGCGGAGCGCGCTGATGGCGGAGCTGCCGCTCCCGGTGCAGCGATGACCGCCGCCACTGACCCTGAGCTGTCGGCGGCGGGGAAGGCCCGGGCGCAGGCGCTGGCGGCGATGCTCAAGGACGCGGGCGTGACCGCGATTTATACGACGGAGTATCGGCGCACGAAGGACACGGCCGCGCCGTTGGCCGACGCGCTGAAGATCACCTCTGAGGTCGTCTCTGCGCGCGACCAGGCTGCGCTCATCACGAAGATCAGGGCCCACACCACAGGCGCGGTCCTGGTGGTGGGACACTCCAACACCGTGCCCGCAATTATCAAGGCCCTTGGTGGCGCAGAAGTGACCATGGGCGATAGTGAATACGACAGTCTCTTTTTTGTCGCGCCCGGTGGGGCCACGACGCGCATTCGCTTCAAGCCGTGAGCTTCCGTTCAGCCGCGACATTCCTGGTCTTCTTATGGGCCGGGCTATTGACCGGGTGCGCCAGTGCGCCCGTGCGCCCGGCGGTGAATCCTCCCGTCGGCGGCCCGCCTGGTCCCAATGCGCCCACGCTGGCGCGGATGTGGGATGCCGAGCGGGTGTCCTCGGCGTTGTCGCCGCTTGTGGATCACGCCGAGGTCCGACAGCGGCTGATGGCCATCCAAGAGAGCGGCGGCTCGTTGTTCCGCGTGAAAGAAGAAGGGCGGTCCGTCGAAGACCGGGAAATCTGGAGCGTGTCGTTCGGGCGCGGTCCGTTCGTGGTGTTGATGTGGTCGCAGATGCACGGCGACGAACCAACGGCGACCTCGGCCCTGTTTGATCTTTACGAATACGTCCGACGGCATGCACATGAACCCGCGGTGGCACATCTGCTGAATCAGCTCACCGTACACACGGTGCCGATGCTCAATCCCGATGGTGCAGAGCGGTTCCAGCGACGGAATGTGCAGAACATCGACATCAATCGAGACGCCCTCGATCTGGCGACGCCGGAAGCGCGGCTGCTCAAATCCCTGCGCGATACGTTAAATCCCAAGGTCGGCTACAACCTGCACAACCAGAATTGGCGCACGACGGTTGGGCCGCCGGCCAAGGGCGCGGCGGTCTCGCTGCTGTCGGTGGCGTACGACGAGGCACGATCGATGAACGACGGGCGCCTCCTGACCAAACGTCTCGGCGCGGTGATTCGTGACTCACTTGAGCCGTACGCGATGGGTCGTCTCGGCCGTTACGACGACTCGTTCGAGCCGCGTGCTTTTGGCGATCAGATCACCCTGGCCGGCACACCGGTGTTGTTGATCGAGACCGGTCCGTGGCCTGACACACAACCTGATCCGATGCTCGTGAAGCTCAACTACATCGCGCTGGTGCGGTCGCTGCACGCGTTGGCTGACGGATCAGTTCACCAGGCCGATCCCGCTCGGTACGACTCGTTGCCCGAGAACACCGGGGGCGGGTTTCACACGGTGATTCGCGGGGTCAGCATCACGCGGAAAGAAGGCGAGGCACCGCAGGTCACCGACGTCGGCCTCGTGGGCGTTCGTCGCGTGCGCGTCGCCGACGGCAAACGCACGGCGCTGCTGACGCTCACGATCGGCGGCACCGGCAACCTCGGCCTCGCCGCATCGTCTTTTAACGTGTATGGGACGGACAAGGTACTGGCGCCTCTGGCCCTTCAGGCCGCAGTCGGAATGGAGTTGACGCTGGCGGCATCAGCGCTCGTGGTGCCGCAGGCTCCCAACGCGCCCGCCGACCTGATGCTGCTGACGTCACTGGGCAACGGCCGCTATCGCGTGGAGCACGTGATGACCTCAGAGGTCGTGTTGGGGGTGCGTTAATCAGGCCGGCGTGATGTCGGTCTTTGAGAAGTCGTCACCGACATACAGCAACGTGTCATGCGCCGTGTGTGCTGTGGCGTACGCCAGGCAGTCGCCGTAGTTCAGCGCAGCGGCGTGGCGACCGCGCCCGAAGCGGCGAAAGGCGTCCATCGCGACGTGCCATTCGGCCTCACCGAATGGAACGATGATGACATCCAGCTCGCGGACCAGTCCCTCGACCGATTCCGCACTGCGAGCGCCCCTGCGGCCGGCGAAGACCATGCTCGTTTCGACCAGGGTGGGCGCGCCAACGCGGACATGGTCAGCCGTGAGTATGCGATCCACCAGGTCCAGGTAGCCGGGCTCCGCGAACAAGATGGCGACAAGCGCCGACGAGTCGAGCGTCATACGCCTTCTGGTCCGTAACCAAGGATCGCGTCTTCCTCGGCACGAGACAGCACGCGGCCCTTTTCCTCTTTCGGAACGCCAGTCCACACGCGCTTCTTCAGAAACGCGAGCACCGCCGCCCTACGGTCACCGAGGGGGATCGCGACCAGGCGTCGCTTGCGGTCTTGCAGCGCCTTTCGAATCGCTTCAGTCTTGGTCTCACCCGTCAGGCGTGCGACCTCTCCGGCGAGCCGTTCGACGGTCGGGTTCTTGATGTTCAGCGCCATGGTTACACCATCGTATATCACCGATGGTGTAATGGTGTAGTCTGGCTCGAGCGTCAGGTCTTACACAACGCTTACATGCGGAGAGGCGCAGGATCGATACGCTGCACTTATGGCTACTGCACCGCTGATCATCCAAGGGGGCATGGGCGTCGCGATTTCGGACTGGCGACTCGCACGGGCGGTATCGGTGGAAGGGCAACTCGGTGTGGTCAGCGGCACGGCGCTCGACCAGGTGCTCACCCGGCGCCTGCAGATGGGAGACCCCGGCGGACACATGCGCCGGGCACTCGACGCCTTTCCGGTGCCGCATCTCGCCGAACAGGTGTGGGACACGTACTACATCGACGGCGGTAAGGAGGCGACGGCCTCATTCACTCTTCCGCCGATGGCGACCACCACACCCAGCGCCGACTGGCTCGTGCTCTGCGTGGTGGCCAACTTCGTCGAGGTGTTCCTGGCGCGGGAGGGACACAACAATCCCGTCGGGATCAACTACCTAGAAAAAATTCAGATTCCGCACTTGCCCTCGATCTACGGCGCCATGCTGGCGGGCGTCAGCTACGTGCTGATGGGGGCGGGCATCCCGCTCAAGATTCCCGGTGTGCTCGACCGGTTCGCCAACCACGAATCAGCGACGTACCCACTAAACGTCACCGGCGCCGGATCGGAAGGGCACACCCTGACGTTTGATCCGCAGGCCGTGATCGGCCTCGGACCGGATGCGCCACCACTCGTCCGACCGACCTTCCTGGCGATCATCGCGTCGGATGTCCTCGCCCTCACACTTCACCGTCGCGCCAACGGTCGCGTCGACGGCTTCATCGTCGAAGCGCCGACCGCCGGCGGACACAACGCTCCGCCGCGTGGGACGATGCAACTCAACGCGGACGGCGAGCCGGTGTACGGCGATCGCGATGTGGTCAACCTTGAAAAACTGCGCGCTCTCGGGTTGCCGTTCTGGCTCGCTGGCGGATCCGCGGCACCAGGCAAGTTGCGTGAGGCCCTCGACGCTGGGGCCACGGGCATCCAGGTCGGAACGGCGTTTGCCCTGTGCGATGAATCCGGCCTTCGTCCGGACTACCGTCAGTGGCTGATCGATCAGGCCCGTGTTGGTCGCGCCCATGTGCACACAAGCCCCGTTGCGTCACCAGCCGGGTTCCCCTTCAAAGTGGCGGCTGTGCCGGGGACACTCTCTGACCCTGCGGTGTTTCAGGCGCGACCCCGCATCTGCGATCTCGGGTATCTTCGCGAGGCCTACCAGATGCAGGACGGCACGGTGGGATTCCGGTGCCCGGCTGAGCCGGTTAATCTGTACGCCGCGAAGGGTGGCGACCCGGCGGTTACTGCGGGGCGTGTCTGCATCTGCAACGCCCTGGTGGCCACCACGGGGCTTCCACAGGTGCGCGCCGGGCGCCACGTTGAACCGGCCATCATCACCATGGGCGACGACGTAATGGGGGCGGTGCGCTTCCTGCCGCCAGATGCCACCAGTTACACCGCGAGCGATGTCGTGCGGACCCTGCTGTCGTAGACGATGACGGATGTCATAGGAGACGAGACGACCGGGGTGTAGGGTCACGCGTGAGGCGCAAATGACTCCGAGCGATCCCCGATTGGACGATCTGGTTGAACACATTGTCGCGAGACACCACGCATACGTTCGCCGCGCCATTCCGGACATCACGGTGCGGCTCCGCGGCCTGGCTTTGTCGTCAGGCAGGGAGCATCCCCAGCTTTCGCTCGTGCTCCAAACCTTTAAGGACCTGGCCGCGACGCTGCTGGTCCACCTCGAGAAGGAGGAACACATCCTGTTTCCCTACGTCCGTGAACTGGCGCGGGCTGCCGACACCGGCCTGCCACTCCCGCCTGGACCATTCGGCACCGTGGCCAATCCGGTGCGGATGATGGAGGATGAACACCAGGCGGCGATGCACGACCTCGCTCGCCTCCAGGCGCTGACACACCATTACGCCATCCCCACGGCGCCGGTGCCTGGCCTTGCGGAGGCGTGGGCGGCCCTTCGGGAGTTCGACGTCGATCTGCGGGAACACATCCGGCTTGAGGATCAGGAGTTGTTCCCTGGCGCACTCGACCTGGAAGTCCGATTGACGTAGAGTCCGCTTGCCCATGGAACGACCCACGACGGAGCTGATGGCGAAGATTCCACTCTTTCGTCGAGTGAAGTCCGAAGATCTGCTCCGGCTGATGGCGTTCTCCCATATCGCTCGGTATCACCGTGGCGATCTCGTCTTCGACGACGGCGATCCGTCCGACCATTTTTACGTCGTCGTGGAAGGGCGTGTGAAAGTCTTCAAGCGGGCGCCGAACGGTCACGAGCGCATCCTCGAAATTTTCAGTGAGGGCGGTTTGCTTGGTGCCGTGGCCGCGTATGAGGCCCGCCCGTACCCGGCGGCTGCGGCGGCGATGGAGGCGACGACGTGTCTCCTCATGCCACGCCCGGAGTTTTTCGCGCTGCTGGAAGAACGGCCGACGCTGGTGCGGGGGCTGCTGGGCAGCCTGTCCATTCGCCTGATGGAGTTGACCTCCCGGCTCGCCGAGTTGTCCGGGGGAAGGATTGAGTCGCGCTTCGCGCGCCTGTTCCTGAAACTCACCGATCAAATGGGTCGGCCGGAGCGCGGCGGCATCCTACTGCCCATGGTCCTCTCGCGCCAGGAACTCGCGGATCTCACCGGCACGACGGTCGAGACGGCGATCCGAATCATGAGTCGGTGGAGCAAGGATCACGTCCTGCAGACGGAGAAGGACGGGTTCCTCCTGATCGACCGGCCTGCGCTGGACGCACTTGCGGAACAAAGTTACTGACGCGGTGGTTACAGGTCCGCCCGACGAACGCGTACGGCGGCCACCGCCAGCGGCAATGCGGTCCAAGCGACGAGCGATGTCACCAGTGTCAGAGCTGCGCCCGTCGTTCCTCCGGTCATCCTGAGAAACGCCAGGGACGCCGAGCCGAATGCGGTCGTGCCCTCAACGGTGAGGAGTGTGCCGGTGCGCACGGCATCGACTGGATTCAGGATGGCCGCAATCATCAGCAGCCGCGAGGCGGCGCCCGATCGAAGCAGGGACGCCGTCCCGAGCGCCGCCACATCGAACAACACCACGGCGACAAACCAGATGACCAGGGCCACAGCCAGGTGATGCGCGCGGCGCAGGCTCGTTGAGCCAGCGGTGATCGCAGCCGCGATGGCGAGGAACACCACGGTCAGCACGAACGATCCCGCGACGACACCGAGGAAGCCGAAGACGCCATCGCTGCCCGCGCGCTGGAAGATCAGGAGCCCGGCGGCCCCGAAGCCGACCGCCTGCGCCGCCAGCAACGCGGAACAGAGACCGGCGATCTGCCCGAAGAGCACAGTGGTTCGAGGGACCGGTTGTGAGTAGAGCAACTGCGCGGCACCGGGATCAGGCGTCAGCGCCATCACGCCGAACACCAGCGCTGTCAGCGGCACCAGCAGCAATACGAGCTCCAGTAGTGACGCCGCAGTCCGTGAAAAATCCTGCGTGCCACTGCCGCCGCTCAGCACGTACCCTGACGTTGCCACCGCAATGGCCAGCGCAGCAAACACCACGGCGAAGGTCTGCGTCCATCGCGAACGCACCGACAGTCGAAGTTCCTGCTGAGCGCACAACGTGAAGGCCATCACCGCTCCTGTCCGCTCCGCCACCGCGTCGGCACCACATCATCGATCGTGGCCGGCGTTCCACCCGTGAGCAGTGGGTCTGAGTCGCGCGACGCGGGGGTGGCGTGCGCCACCAGATGTGAACCCATCGGCGTGGACAGTGATGACACCCGCGTGAACACAGCCGTCTCGGCACGAACCCAATCGCGCGTTCGATGATCGGTGACAAACACGACACCGCCGTCGGCTCCAGGCGTGGTGCTGGTGAGATAGCCATGAAGACATCCGAGGTCGTCGAAAAATCTCGGCAATTCACCGGGCACCAAGAGCTGTGACGCGAACTGCGGCTGGGAGACCGTCATCCGGCAGAAGTCACAGGCGTGTTCGCCTGCGCCGAGCGGCTCGGGCGCGACCTCGGTCCGCCCGCACGCCCCACTCACGATCACCGCACTCAGCACCAGGGCTTCCAGCACCCGCCCACTGAGCGCGCGAGCCCTCAAGCACCACGCACTATTCATGGCGTCCCCCAATCAACTCCCGATAAAACGCGTCGAGCCGACCCTCTTCCGCCGACCAGCCGCGGATGTTCACACCGTGGTTGCGCAGCGTGTCGAGCACGGCCAGCCGGATATCCGCCGTGCCTGGCACGATGATCTGATCGCCGGCGACTATGACCCGTGGCGCAAGGGTGCGTACCTGGGCCAGCGAGGCGTCGCTGAGGGCGTCCACCGTCACCTTCATCACGCCGCGGTTTGCCAGCATGGTCGTCAATTCCCTTGCCGTGAACGACGCCATCAACCGGCCGCCGACCATGACGAGAAAGCGATCCGCCAGGCGTTCGACATCGCCCATCTGGTGCGAACTGAAGAACACCGTTTGCCCCTCACGGCGTCGGAACTCAATGAGCTCGTAGAACGCGGAGGTGCCGTCGGGGTCGAGCGCGGCTGTCGGTTCATCCAGCAATAAAATCGGCGCCTGCGCCGCCATAGCCACCGCCAACCCAAGCCGCTGCGTCATGCCACCGGAGTAGGTGCCGACCGCCCGGCCACTTGATCCGTTCAAGCCCGTGAGCGCCAGCACTTCCTGTAGGCGGTCGGCGCCACGGCCGCGCAGCTTGCAGTAGAACTCCGCGACCTCACGACCGGTCAACGACTCGGGAAAACTCACGCGCTGCGGCAGGAACGAACACGCCTGTCGCGCGTCCGCATCCCACGCCGTCCGGCCTGGATCCCCGATGAGCACCCGGCCCGACGACGGGCGGACGAGGCCGGCCGCCGCCTTGATACTGGTCGTCTTTCCTGACCCGTTGGGACCGAGGAGCGCGACAACTTCCCCCGCAGCGATGGTCACGGTGAACTCACGCACCGCCAACACGGAGCCAAACGACTTCGCGAAGGCGTCGTAGGTGATCATCGTCGTCTCCCGACGTGAAACACCGCCAAGCCCGCCACCACACCCAGCGCCGACAGTGCGAGTCCTCCCAACGTCCGCACCGTCGCCGGGTGCGGCATCGGAGGAATGGCGCCTCGGTCCGGGGGAGTCGTCAACGGATGGTTGTCCACCACGCCCACTGGCCGCAGCACGGGAAAGGTCGCCTCCGCTCTGGAGAGCAGGCGGGCGCCCAGCCCCTGTGCAAAAAGATCCGCCGCCGTCAAATTTCCCCGGAGATGGTCGAACACATTGGACAGGTGGTACGGACGGTCACGAATACCATCACCATCCAGGTCAGGTTCCCTGAACTCTGACCAGTAGTTGCCATCAAAGATGGTGTCGGTGCGTCGGCCGACCAGACGCAGCGGTGCCAGGTTGCCGATGAACGTATTGCCTTCGAACCGATTGTCGCGTGACGAATCGTAGACGACGAGCGCGACGTCGGACGAGGCGACGAGATTTCGCCGAAAGACGTGGCGAATCGCGCCGTCGATAAAAAACCCACGCTCGTTGTCCGCGACGAGGTTGTCTTCGGCGACGACGTCTTCACAGTCCTTGAGCAGGAGTCCGACGGAGGCAAAACCGCGGTTCTGGATAAACCTGTTGCGCGAAAACGTCAGCCTGCGCGAATACATCAATGCCGCGCCGGCGGCGCCGCGCTGAAAAGTGTTGTCCTCGAAACGGTTGTCGTCGGAATTCATGTAGTGCAGGCCGTATCGGACGTCACTCACCTCGTTGCCGATCACCGTGCCGTGATTGGCGGATTGGATGTAAAAGCCGTCGCGCGAATACCGCACGCGGTTCTGGCGCAGCGTGAACCTCTGCGTGTTCCAGACATGAATGCCCGACCCTTGTTCGCCGGACGATCGGCCCTCGATGCCCGTGATATCGCATCCCTCCACCACCGCGTCGTCAGCCTCGCGCAGGTACACGCCGAACAACGAGCGGACGATCCGGCATTCGCGAATGGTGACCCGGCGCGCGGCGACGTGAATACCGGAGGAATCGCGAGCGAGGCTGCCGCCGAGACGGCCGTCAATGTCGAAGCCCTCGATCAGCACGTCATCGGCGCGCACCCGGATGACGCTGCCGAGACCGGAACCGACGAGCCGCGGGCGACCGTGACCGACAAGTTGGATGGAGGTGTGGATGAAGAGGTCGCCTGTGTAGGTGCCTGCCAGGACATCGATCCGATCCCCTGGCCGCGCGGCGTCGATCCGTGCCTGCAGTGGCGACAGCTCGGACGCCGGTGGACGCCCCTCCAGTGTTCCCACCGTCACCGACATGTCGCCAACGCCCGCTTGTGGCGTGGCCAGTGCCATCAGCAGGATCAGGGTGGTCACGGTGCGAACTCAGGCGCCGGTCGGCTCCGCCAGGCCAGCACCAGGGCCACGAGCACCAGCGCTCCCGCGGCAGCGATCAGGTAGGTGCCTGCCTGCGGATAGGAGTAGACGTCGAAGTTCGCGATGGCCTTGTGCCCGAACATCGGCGGAGTGAAGCCGGGCACTTTGACCGCAGCGGTCGGCGCGAGGTCGTGACCGTAGCGGTACATCTTGTAGCCGAACGACCAGAGCGAGAATCCTCCGAAGTAGAAGAACATCACGGCCCCGTCCACAAATTCCTTCACCGTGCCAAAGACCACCGCGCGCAAAAACAGGAGCGCCAGGCCGCCGATCGCAAACGGCATCCACTTAAACTCCGTGAAGTCTTCAATGACCAGGTCGCGCATGCCGATGTAGTGATTCAGGAGGTTGATCTCCTTCAAGTCCTGGCCGTTGTTGCCGCCGACCAGTGCGTTGACGTGAATGTCGAGTCGCAGGGCGTCCGGGTACTGCGGGGCGAACATCGTGAGGTTCCAGAGCGGAAACATCAGGGCGGCAACCACGAGCACGGCCGCGAGTACAAAGCAGACACGCGGGCCGACACCGACGGGTTGATGGAGACGACGGGCGGTACGTTCAAGGCGGGTCATGGATTACTCAATCAGCTTGGAGGCGACTATGTCCGCGACACAATCGCCTCCAAGCGTCACTAACGAGGTTTGACGATCAGGTAGCTCTGCATCTCCTGATGCAGCGCCGAACAGAAATTCGTGCAGTAGTACGGAAACACACCTTTTTTCGCCGTGAATGTCACGGTCTTGGTCTCACCGGGATCCACCACGATGTTGATGTTGTAGTCGAGCAGGCCGAACCCATGGAGCTCGTCGGTGGTCTGTTCGATGTTGGTGAGGGCCACGGTGACGATGTCGCCCTCCTGCACCTCGAAGTTCATCGGGGTGAAGGTCGAACGGACCGCGATCATCTTGATCGTCACGCGATTGCCCTGGCGGGTGACTCCCGCATCCTTGACGTCCCAGATCGCCAGCGGGTGCGTGTTCTCTTCCTTCGGGTACACCTCGATCGGCTTGATCTTGTCGGCCTTGACGATCTGGGCGTAGTGCGGCTCGGGTTCGGTGAAGGCGTCGTAGAGGAGCTTCATCTTCTCCTCGCCGATGTCGATCAGTTGCGACGACTCCGGTTGCGACGGCCCGACGCTGAGGTGCCGGCCGTGCGACAGCTTGTTGAGCGACACCAGGAACCTGCCGTCCGGGCTGACGGTGTCACCTTCTGCAGCGGCCAGGTGACCGACCGCGTACGAGACAGGGACTTTGTCGATGACCTTCCACTCCCCGAGTCGCCAGGACACGATCGCGCTGTCAACAAACAACGAGGTGTACGCCATGCCGTCGGGCCCGAATTGCGTGTGCAGCGGACCGAGACCGACTTCCACTTCCGCGTCCTTGATTGATTCGTACTTCAGGACCGGAATTCCGTCCTCTTCGCCTTCAAAATCCTTGTTGCGGATGGCGGTCTGGACCTTCTCAAAATTGAAGGCGGTAGTGACCCCCTGCAACTTGCCGGACCCGATGATGTACTTGCCGTCCGGGGACACGTCCACACCGTGGGGCGACTTGCCGCAGGGCAGCAGATACACGAGTCCGGGAATCTTCTTCGGGTCGAGCACCCGGACGCCGCCAATCATGTCGCCCTGCCCTGCCGCCGCCGCCTTGGCCGCAGCCTTCCAGTCCACTGCGGCGATGTAGTCGCGGTCGCGTTGGCTGGCGACGACCTCGAGTTTGCCGACGGCCCGCTCGGCGTTGTACGCCGTCAGGAACATCCAGCCGTCGGACGCCAGTTTGCCGGCGTCACCGATGTCATAGTCAAACGGCGGCATGAGGATCTGGAAACCCAGATCCATGTTGCCGGTCTTCGGATCCACGGCCAAGGCGCCAATGACCCCCTTGTATTCGGTCGCGTACTTGTCGATCGGCGCATACGTGCCCTTGGGAATCGGAATTGAGAACCGGCTGGCGACCATCAGGTATTCGCTGTTCGGCGTGATGAACGACGACCCATGGTTACCGGAGATATTGGGGATGGGCCCGTAGATTTGCTTCGTCTTGAAGTCGCGTAGGTCGATACGGGCGACCCGGCCGTTCATCTCGTTGATGAACAGCCAGCGGCCATCGTAGTCGCCATTGGTTTCCGACAGCGCAGGGTGATGGGCGTCTCCCCACGTGAGATCGCCCAGCATCTTCTTCGATTCGTCGTCAAACCCGTAGCCGGTCGCCGGATACGGCGTGAACACGGGAATCGTCGACAAATGACGCATGGACGGAATGCCGTAGACGTAGACGTTGCCCGAGTGGCCGCCCGACGCGAAAAAATAGTACTCGTCGAGATCGCCCGGTGCGACGTAGGTCTTCTCGGCCGCAATCGCCGAGTCGGACGTGCCGCCGCCCGCGCGCCGGCTCGTCGGCGGTTCACTGGGCGAACACGCCGTGTATCCAATCATCAGCAGAACCCCAGCGCCCAGCGCCAGTACCCTGCCTGCTCGTGTGAGTGCACTCCTGCTCATGACTAACGCTCCTTCTCCGCCTGCTGCTTTTGATAAAGGACAAACGCTTCACGCAATTTTTGAACCGCGACGGCCTTCTGCTCCGGGGTGAGAATGATTTGACGCGACAGCACCACCGACATGGTTCCGGTCGGCTCACGCAGGAAGTCGTCAATCGTCCGGCCGAACCGTGATTGCACGTCCTCGACCGCGTTCGAAAGATCTGGACCAATCTGCGCTGGCGCTTTGACGCCGTAGACCTGAATCGAGTGACAGGTGGCGCAGCCGGTTTCGACAAACCACGCGCCGGGTCCTGTGCGCATCCGTTCCTCTTCGGCGGCCTGTTCCGGCGTCGGCACGTCGGTTCTCGGGGCCCCCGCCAGATACGCGGCGGGCACATGGGCCGGTCGCCACGAGAGCACCAGCATCGCCAGCGCCTGCGCCTGTTCGGTGTTGAACCCGAACGTCGGCATGGTCGAGTCGGTGGACACGGCCTTGGGGTCCTTGAAGTGCGCGACATGCCAGGCGAAGGCGGTCTTCTGGCCCGACAGTCGTGAATAGTCGTATTGTTCCGGCGCCTTCTCGCCCACGCGGGTCAGGTCGGGCCCGATGCGTCCGCCGCGGTTGTTGATCACGTGGCAGGCGCGACAGCCCTTCTCGTCGACCAGCCGCTTCGCGAGGTTGATTGCATCGGCGCCCGTCGTCTGGCGGTCGTAGCGGTGACAGATGTTGCAGTTCATCTGAATCAACGCGCCCTTGTTGCCGGATAGGGAATACTCCTGTCCCAACGTGCGGCTCAGGAGAGGTTCCTCCCAATGCGCGACCTCGCCGTGCGCTTCGATCACATCCACAGCCCAGCCCTGGCCGCCGTGGCAGGAGGTGCACCCGAACTTCTCAATCGGATGCCCCTTCAAGGGTTCGAGGGGATGTGTGCGGAAGGGCTCCTCAGCGTTCTCGAATCCTTTCCACGACGTCGCCTGATGACAGGTGATGCATCGATCCGCTCGACCAAGGTCCGCCACCCAGATCTGCTGCAGGCCGGTGGTCACGACCGCCGCGCGGTCCTGGCCGAACTTCTCGGCCACTTCGATCTTGAACGCCGCCTGGTAGTACCGCCAGTCGTGATCCCGATCGCTGGCGAAGAACAGTACGCACGACAGGATCAGGAAGACGCCAATGATGGCCAATATGGGCCGGTCAATGCGCGGATACGGAGAATTCGTGCGTTGTTCCATGGCTCAAATCCTTGATGGCAGACTCGGCCAGGTTTCCCACGGCCAGAAGAACTCCCAATACGGTCCACGCATCTCCATGCCGATGTAGGTCAGCAGCAGAATCGCGACCATCACGATGAGGAACACGAGGTTCTGGGTGCGTCGCACGGGGGGGAACCACACGCCGGCGGCCTCGCGCGGGCTCCGATCAAGCCACGGCCAGGCCGTGAGGACGCCGACGAGCAGGCCCGGCAGAATCACGCCGCCGATGAATGCGCCGTTGATCGTGAAGCTGCCGAGATGAATCGTCGTGTCGGTGACGATCTCCTGCAGCCAGAGGAAGTACCAGGGCGCCTTCGCCGGATTGGGCGTGATGAGCGGATTGGCCGGCTCCTCAAGCGGGGAGGCGATGAAGACCGCAAGAATGCTGATGACCGCAATGGTCCCAAGCGTCGCGATCAGTGCGCGCCTGGCCAGATCGGGGACGGCGTTCACCGTCGTGTCAGCGGCGGTGAGCGACGTTGCCGTCACGGTCGGGGCCGTTCCCCGGGCCACGCCGAGCAGTGTGTATGTCTTGGTGGGTGTCGGCGCGACCGCTTGCGGCGTCTCCAGGAGTGCCTCCCGATCAGCGCGCGCCAGGCCGCCGTCTTTGCGGACCCGCCACATGTGGTACCCGAACAGCGCCGCGACAGCGCCAGGCAAAACGACGATGTGGAGCACGTAGAAACGAATGAGCGTGGCCTGCTCGATCTCGCGCCCGCCGATGAGCAGTTCCCGCACTGACGGTCCAACCCACGGGATCGCCGACGCGATGTTGGTTCCCACCGTCACCGCCCAGAACGCCAACTGGTCCCACGGCAGCAGGTATCCGGTGAATGAGAGGAATAACGTCAGGAGCAGAAGTACGGTCCCGATTACCCAGTTCCACTCGCGATGCTGATTGCGCCCGACGCCGTTTTTGTAGGCCCCCGTGAAAAACACACGTGCTAGATGCAATACGACGGCTATCACCATCCCGTGTGCAGCGACCCGATGCACCGCGCGAAGCCACTTGCCGTACGACACGACGTATTCAATGTCCTTCACGGATTGGTAGGCGCGCTCGACCGACGGCACATAGAGAAACAGGAGTGGCAGGCCCGACAACACCAGCAGCAGAAACAGTGCCGCAGTGATCGTGCCGAGCCAGAACGAATACGTCCACGCCATCGAGGCTTTTGAGACCTTGGCCGGGAGGGCGTGCAGCAAAAAATTCGAGGCAATCGCGTCGCCCGCATCACGGTCCGAACGCGGACGCACACTCCAGAACCGGCGGGGTCGCACGCCAGGTGCTTCAGGTCGCTGATCAGTCATGGACATGCCTCACACCGTCAGCCGGAAATCACGACCGACTTCATCGGCCAAATCCACCACGAGTTGCCCATCGTCGGCCGCGACGGACAGGCGATACCACGAGAGGGGCTTCGGTGCCGGACCCGACGTGTTGACGCCGTCGCCGGTGTAATGGGACCCGTGACACGGACAGCTGAACTGATGCGTCAATTGAAGGGGCAAGCCGCCGACGTCCACGGTCTCGGGTTTGGGCAAGGCCTCGGCGCGTACGGTGCATCCCAGATGCGTGCATACGGCAGACACCGCGTGAAAGGTATTGCCGTTGCGAAAGATGAACAGCCGCTCGTCGGCCAGAAACTTCAGGCCGTCCGGGAATTCTGCCGGAGGGCCGAGTTTGACGGTGGTGGGCGCGTCATACGACACGTTCGGCGCCAACGACCGGAGTGAGGCCACGCCTTGCGCTCCAAGCGCACAGACGCCGGCACCCGTGCCGAGCTTGATCAAGAAATCCCGCCGATCAGTCCCGCCCATGTCTGCCTCCGCTCAATAGCCCTCGACGTGCCCGTCGGTGGGGTCGGCCCAGCGCTCCGTAATCGAAAACTTTTCCATCGTCATGGCTCCGGTCGGACACCGGATGGCGCACAGGCCGCATCGAATGCAGCGCTCGTCGTCCTTGACCAGCGCGGTGAGAGGCAGCGTCGTCTCGCCGGCACGGGCCACCACGTGTGCATGCTGGTCCGGGGGCAACGCCACCTCATCCATCGGCACAAAGGCGAGGCAGTACTCGGGGCAGATGTCCACGCAGCGGTTGCACAAGACACACAACTCTGGGTCATAGATGGTCTGCACGTGGCAGACGAGACAGCGCTCAGCCTGCGCCTTGGCAGCGTTGGAGTCGTAACCCGTCTCCACCTCGGCGATGCCCGTGCGTCGTCCGATGTCGAGCGTGGGGGCCGCGACCCGATCGCGATGTTCAAAACCTGCGGCCATCTGATAGGTGGACGTCGGCAGGGCCTCGACCTCCAGGAACGTCTCGAGGTGCGCGCGCTGTTCGGTCAGGTACAAGTGCATCGAACGAGCAGCCAACTTGCCGTTGGCGACCGCCTGAATGAGAGTTCGGGGACCAAACGCGACGTCGCCGCCCGCGAAAATCCCGGGTGCGCTGGTGGCCAGCGTGACCGGGTCGACGCGAATGGTTCCCGAAGGCTGAAGCTCGACGCCGTCAGCCGGCGTCAGGAAGGTCAGGTCCGGCTGCTGCCCGATCGCGAGAATGCACGCGTCGGCCCCCACGACTTTGACGTCCTCATCGTCATAGACCGGCGCAAAACGGCCACTCTCGTCAAAGACCGAGCGCACGGCCCGCAGTTCGACGGCCGACAGCCGTCCCGCTTCGCCGATGAAGCGCCGAGGCCCACGGCGTGTGAGGAAGTGCACCCCTTCCTTCTGGGCCTCCTCAAATTCGTCGTGCCCCTGCATCGTGCGCAACACGGGCATCTCGTCGAAGTGTTCCAGAGACACCATCGTGACCAGAGCCGCACCGCCGCGCAGCGCGGCGCGGGCGGAATCGATGGCTTCCTTCGCGCGC
>Ga0163151_10003931_pt1 | contig 20668 bp, 11 predicted proteins | sample OliLakLV19MP5IB2_FD_145596 | JGI IMG/M metagenome (GOLD analysis project Ga0163151, IMG submission 145596) | Freshwater microbial mat bacterial communities from Lake Vanda, McMurdo Dry Valleys, Antarctica - Oligotrophic Lake LV.19.MP5.IB-2 | ecosystem: Environmental > Aquatic > Freshwater >... | reverse complement strand
TGTTCAACGCCCTCAGCGGCGCGGTGTTGCGCCAGGAGGAAGTGACATTCGACTACCGCAAACCGGAGGACACCCGGAAATCGTTGCGACACGTTCGCCCCTACCACTTGGCGAACCGCGAAAATCTGTGGTACTTGATCGGATTCGATCTTGAGCGGCAGGCGTTGCGCACCTTCGCCGTCCCGCGGATCGCGAGCGTGACCGTCACCAAAGTCGCCTTCACCCGGCCCGCCGATTTCTCTCCCGAGAAATTTTTTGCCAATGCGCTCGGCGTGCTCGGCGGCACGGGAAACTTCAAGGTTGTGGTCCGATTTTCGCCGGTCGTCGCCGCCCGCGTACGCGAACGCGAATGGCACGAGGCGCAGGAGGTGCGCGAACTCCCGAACGGCGGCATCGAGCTTCAGCTGCACCTCGGCGCTCTGACCGAGGTGGAGCAATGGATCCTCAGCTGGGGTGCCGGCGCCGAGGTGATCGGTCCGCCCGAATTGCGGACGAGTATCCAGAAAACGGTTGCAGCGATGTCAGATCTCTACCGCTAAGCGATCCCAGCGTTCGCGCGTTACCCCCGAAGCGGATTTGTCCGACGGGCGGGAATCGACAACTTGTCAGGTCCAGAAATCCGTAACGTCGCCCCGCCTCAAGCTGAGCCTCGCGGGCCGCCGTCTCCATTTTCGCTCGCCGCCGCGCTGCGATCCTTCGAAGGCTCGGCGTTCCGGAGGTGAACCATTTGGGCTTACCGCCATGATTTCATGCCTGCGCGCTGGGCGACGAAAAGTTTGCTCCTTTCCGGCCCCTCGCCGATTTTTTTGCGATGACTGCGCCTTCGTCCACCTCAACACTCACCGTCCATGACTGGGGCCGGACCGAGTATGGCGAGGCTTGGCGGCGGCAGGGCGAAGCGGTGGCGCAACGCATTCTCGGCGAGATCGGCGATACGCTGATCTTCACCGAACATGCTCCGGTTTTTACCCTCGGGATGCGAGCCGGAGCCGATGCGAATCTCATCTGGAACGAGGAGCAGCTCGCACAAAAAGGCATCGCCGTGGTGAAAACAAACCGGGGCGGTGACATCACGTATCACGGTCCCGGACAGATCGTCGGTTATCCGATTATTTCCCTCGCCAGCCACAAAGATCTGCACGCGTACCTGCGTTTCCTCGAACAGGTCTTGATCGACGCGCTGAGCTCATTCGGGCTCCCCGCCAACCGCCGCGACGGCAAAACCGGCATCTGGCTGGGGCCGCGCAAGATCGCCGCCCTCGGCGTCGCGGTTCGCCGCTGGGTCACGTATCACGGATTTGCCCTCAATGTGAACACGGACCTCTCCCACTTCGGAGGCATCATTCCGTGCGGCATTAGCGCCTCCGATGGCAGCGTGACTTCACTGCAAGCGGAGTTCGGGCGCACGTTCGACTGCGCCGAGGTGCAAAGCGTTGTGGCTGCCGCATTCGCCGCGCAACTGCCGGGGCTCTTGCAGCCTGAGCACGACGCCACGGCTGGGATCGAAGAGCGGTCGGCGTAAACGAACGCAAAAAAGGCACGTCCGCCATGGACGCGCCTGGAAAGTGACCGGGCAATCGTGCCCGCTTAAGGCAGGACGCGAACCTTGATGTTGCGAAACAGCACGCGGCTTTCCGGATCGTGGCCTTGAATCGCGAACGTGCCGTTCGAGATGAGGCGGCCCTTCATATTGTCGGGACGCACCACGTTCGGCTCCTCAGTATAGTCAATGATCTCCTTGCCGTTGACGAAGGTCTGCGCGTGCTTGCCCTCAACCTTGATCCGCATCGTGTACCATTCACCGTCCTTCGCCGGCGCTTCCAGATTATCCTTGATGGCGTAGAGTCCGGCGCCCTTTTTGACGTCCTTGTGGGTGTTGTTCACCTGGACTTCGTACCCCTTTGACGGCCAGCCGGTCTCTTGGTATTCGGTATGAAAGTACACGCCGGAGTTGGCCTTCGGGAACGTCTTGATGTCGAGTTGCAGCTCGAAGTTCTTGAAATTCGCATTCGCCACGGGGCCGGTATAGAAAAGGTGGGAGCGCTTGCCGAAGACCACCAGGGTGCCAGCTTCGACCGAGAAGCTCCCGGGGTTCTCACTCGACTTCCAGCCGTTGAGGGATTTGCCATCGAAGAGCAGCTTCCAGCCGGCGGATTTCTCCTTCGCGGTGAGCGTATTGGGCTCCGCCGCGACCACACGGCTGAGAGCAAGGGCGAACAGGATAAGAACAGACAGGGTTCGTTTCATGGGGAAAAAGTTCGAAGGGAGATTGGCCCGCAATCGCTGCGACGGCGAGAAAGACTTTTCACGGATTGCGACCGGGCGTCACCCAGGCATTCCTGCCCGTTCCAGGCTTGATCCGCCTGGACCGCGTCCTACCTGCCTGGACCAACCGGGGTTCCAACGCTGCAGCCCCTTCTCGGCTTCGTCTTTGGCTTCGGCTTCGGTTTCCGGATTTCTAAACGTCCGATTTCCGAGTTTTCGGATCTTCAGACTACAGACAGGAGTGTCTGTATCACCTTTGAGTGGATTCCGCAGCGGTCCACCTTGCGTTGCTTCCCCTGTCGGGTTTCTTCAGCGCCCGTGGATCCCATTACTCACGTCCTGCTCGGCGCCACCGCGAGTTACGCAGTCTGGGGACGCCAGCTCGGCCGGGCGGCCGCTCTCGGAGGCGGACTTGCCGCTTTCGTCCCGGATGCCGATGTCCTGATCCGCAGCGCCACCGATCCTCTGATCGCGATTGAATACCATCGCGGCTTCACCCACTCCCTCGCCTTTGCGCCGGTCAGCGCAGCCATCATCGCGGCCTTCTGGCTGATTCGCCCCTCCTGGCGAAACCGCGCCCGTTGGTTGGCGCTCTGGGCGGCGTGCACGTTCGCCACCGTTACCCACTGCCTGCTCGATTCCGCCACCAGCTACGGCACTCAGCTATTCTGGCCGTTCTCCCGACATCGTGTCGGGTGGGACTGGATTTCGATCATCGATCCCGTCTTCAGCGGCGCCCTGCTCCTCGGACTCGGGTGGGCATTGAGCCGACAACGCCTCCGCCCCGCGTTCGTCGCCCTAATATTCGGTGCGGGTTACCTCGCACTCGGCAGCCTGCAACACACCCGGGCCCTCCATGCCCAACATGCCTTGGCCGTTTCCCGCGGCCATGCCGTCGAGCGGGCCGAAGTCATGCCGACCCTCGGTAATAACATCATCTGGCGCGCGCTCTATGAGCACGAGGGCAATGTCTATAGCGATCGTATCCGGGTCGGCTGGTTTTCCTCTCCCCAGGTGCGCGAGGGCTGGTCGGTGCCGTTGGTCGCTCCCGGGGACTTGAACGCCGCCGAGCGCGCTCGTGACACGCGCCGCTCCTTCGCCCGCTTTGCCTGGTTCTCCGACGATTGGGTTGCCCGCAGCCCCGCCGACCCAAGCGTTCTTGCCGATATGCGGTACTCGCTCTCGACCGCCGCGTTCGACCCGATCTGGGGCATCCGCTTCACTCCCCCGGGGGAATCCACTGAAATCGTCTGGGTCAACCGATCCCGCGACCGCAAGGTCGACCCCCGCGAACTGTGGGACGAGATCACCGGACGCGATCGGAACTTTCGCGCGTTGCCCTAAAGCGCCCGCGGACCGTCTTTATTCGCGCACTCTGACTTGCTTCGCGTTCTCGGCACCACCGTGATTCGCGAACGACTCGCCGGCCTCACTCCATGAGGAAAGTCACGTCGCTGGACCGCAGCGCGATCGGCCCCGGCTCGATGGCGTTCGTATGCTGGATCACAATCACGTTGGCCCCGGCCTTCACCGGAGCCGTAAACGTCGAGGCCACGGGCACCAGGGTGCCGTTTACCCAGACCCCTTGCACGTCACCGCTGAGCGTAAAGGTTGCATTGCCGCCCCGCGTCGACGTGAAGCGGGTCGCGGCGAAGAGCCCGCGATTGTTGCCGCGATTGGGATAGGCTTCTACGCTTGCTTCCTTGGGCAGCGTGCCATTCGCCAACGAGTAGGCCGGGGCCCAACTCGGCAGAGTGAAATCGCCCTGAATCACGCGCTCCACCCCGAGGTGCTGATTGGCACTCACCAACAGGTAAAGTTGCCACGCGCGCGCCACCCCACCCTTCGCCGCATCGAAGTCACCGGGTTTGCCAAGCAGCGACATGAACTTAATCAGATCCAAACGTTCCTCGGGGAGCAGCCCGTCGATCAATCCCGCGGGCATCAACGAACCCACACTCGTACGCCGCGCCACGTTCTGCGTTGGAATCGAAATATCCTGGTTCGTCACCGTGCGCAGGATAATCTCCGTCGCCGTTTCCCGCGCGATCATCCCGCTGTGCTCTTGTCCGTCTTTTGTACTGATCAGCGCAGAGTGGTAACCTTCTTTGATCTTTGCATTGGGATAAAGTAACGACTCCACCAGGTAATCCCCCGGTGCGCTCGCCCCGATGCTCGTGAGATCCGGTCCGAGCTTTCCGCCCGCGCCGCCGAGCGCATGACACGCGACGCACGCCAGTTCAGTCCGACGATAGATGTGTTCACCGCGAACAGGATCACCTTTGAGGGCCGCCTCCTGCGCGAGCTGCTGCAGCTCCGCGGAAGTGAGTTGACGCGAGGAGAGCGCCAGCCCCGCCTTCTCCAACAAAACCGGCACGAGCGCCTGATGCTGCGTGCCTTCGCGCGCCGGCCGCAAACCCGCCCGAGCCACCGCTTGCGGAATCTCGGTCTTGGGCAACTCAATCGCCAGTCGCGCACTCACACCGCGAATGCTCAACAACGCCCGCCACAGCGCCTGCGCCTCGGCTTCATTCGTCGTCGTCTTCAACACCGCAAGCACGTCCGGCATCGCCGTCGGCAGACTGAGTCCTGCCAGCGTAATCACCGCTTCCCGGCGAATCTCCGCGGAAGATGATGCCGCCAACGTTTTCAATTCCGCCACGACGCTCGCCCCGCCCATGTCACGCAAAGCCGCCAGCGCCGCGGTCCGTTCCGTCGCCGCCGTGCCCGTCGCACCCGCAATGCGCGCCAATTCCGGCGCAAAGGCTTCGAGTTTCCATGCGCCGGCAACCTGGATCGCCGCCGTCCGCAACGCGAGTTCACCGCCGCGCAGAAGCACGCCCAGATCGGAAAGATCACCCGTGGGCTTCTCACTCCGCAGGCGCGCGGCATCGCCGAGCGCCGTCACCGCACGCACCGCCGCCGCATTCGAAAAACCACCGGCGCGCACTTGATCCAATAGCTGCCGCAACTGTGGCGGACCACCCGCCGCCCCGATCAACTCGATCCACGGCCCGGAGCCATCACGCGGGATCCCTCGTGTCGTCAGCAACTGACCGAGCACCGCACTCGCCAGCGTGGGCTCCACGGCCTTCAACCCAAACTCGAGCTGCTTTTCGCGTCCATCGATCTTCCACGCGCCACTCTGAACGGCCGCCAACCAAGGCTCGGCCAGATCATTAATCGTCAGCCAGAGTGCATAGTCGAGATACGGATCCATCGGCCGATCCAGCACGGCGAGCGCAAGCTCCGCCGCCCGCGCCGAGGGCCGCTGGCCGAGCGCTCGCAAAGCCTCGAGTCGCACCCGTGGATGCGGGTCGGCAACGAGTTGCTCCAGGCGACCGATTTCCCCATCAGCCGGCAAGGCGCGGACGGCGGCCGCCCGCACCCGCGGGTCCTTCGCGCTCAGCATCGCTTGCAGGAGCGAGTCGTTGGTGTGGTTGAAAGCCTGATACATCCAGAGCGCCCGCAGACGCGCCTCCTCATTGGCGGCCGGGAGCCGCGCCGTCCACGGGGCGAGCTCCGGCAACACCTGACTGGCGCCGCGCTCGATTAGCAGGCGACGCGCCTGCTCCACCTCGTAGCCATTGACCGACAGCAACCGGTTCAGCAACGCGGCCGTGCTCAGCGTGGTGAGGTTCACCACCGCTTGCGCCGGACGGGCTTTCGCCGCCACGCGCCAGATGCGGCCGTGCGCCTTGTCGCGGCGTGTATCACGAAAATCAACTTCGCCGTGCTGGATAATCGGATTGCTCCAGTCCGCTATATAGATCGCTCCGTCCGGCCCCATCCGCACATCAATCGGGCGAAACGAATCCGCCGTTGTCCGCATCAGATCGGGCATTTCCCGTGTCACAAAGCCCGAACCCTGCTCGCCCATCTTGAAACGCACCACGCGATGCGCCCGAAAATCGAGCGTGATCACGTCGCCCTGCCAGTCGGCAGGAAACTGGGAACTGCGCACGATTTCGATGCCCGCAAACTTCGGATAGTTACCCGGACTGACACTGTCCATTACGCGTCGGGCCGGAGCGAGGGTTCGCAACGTCGCGCCCGGCACGCCCCAATTGATGCCTTGAAAACCCGCGCCGTCCGTCATGAACGATTGGCCGAAGTCATCAAACTGGTGTCCCCATCCATTGATTAATCCACGATACATCACTTCCATCCGCTGGTCCCGCGGGTCGAATCGAAACACTCCGCCGGCCTTGAGTCGGACCACCCCATGCGGCGTTTCCGTATCCGTGCGCGTATAGACCGCCTGATTCATATAGAGACGCCCGTCCGGACCCCAGCGCAAGGTGTGGAGATTGTGATGCGAGTCCTCCGTTCCGAATCCACTCAGCACGATCCGACGCTCGTCCGCTTTCCCATCACCGTTGGTGTCTTTAAAGTGCAACAGCGCGGTGCTCTGCGCCACATAGGCGCCGCCGTCGCCAATCTCAATACCCGTCGGGATCAACAAGCCATCGGCGAACACCGTCGCCTTGTCGGCCCGACCCGCGCCCGTCGTATCTTCGAGGATGATGATTTTATCCGTCGGCGCCTGGCCCGGTTCAATTTGTGGATACAGTTCGGAGCTCACGACCCACAAGCGACCGCGCGCGTCGAAGTTCATCTGAATTGGTTTATTGAGCAGCGGATTTTCCGCCCAGAGCGTGACCTCGATCCCGTCGGCAACCTGAAACTCCGGGTTCGGCTGCGGCGTAAACTTCAAAGCCAGATTGCCCACGCGCCGCGGAATCTCGGGCACGTTTACAGGCTGCAAGGCGCGGAGGGCGGCGATGCGTATTTCCTCGGCGACAATATACTCGTCGAATTGGAGAACTTCCGTCGCATTCTTTCCCTGCTCCCGCTTCCGGAAACCGAATATATAAGCCATGTTGGCCGGCCGGGAACGGTGGAAAAACCATTCGTTCTTGCGCACGATGGCCTGCCGCAGCGTCTCGCTCCGGGCACCCGTGCGCCACGCACCCGCGTTCCCGAACAACTGGTCTTCGATTACCTCCGCGATGCGGCGATAACCAGGCCCGCCGGGATGAATGCCGTTCTCGGTCAGCGGTGCGCGTGACGTTCCTCCCGCCCCGCTTTGCAAGCGATCGAAGAGAGAGACAAACGGCACGTTCCGCTCTGCCGCAATCTCGTCAATGGTCCGGACATACGCGGCGAGTTGGGTGTTGTGCGCGGCCGCATTTGGCCAGGGCGCGCCCAGGTTCTCATGGGGCAACGGTGACAACAGCACGAACCGCACGCCCGGAGCCGCCTTCGTGATCGTTTCGAGCAAGCGCCCGTACTCGGTACGAAAGCGCGCCAACCCGGCCGTACCGGCAAAGGAATTGGCCATCCCGTAGCCGACAAACACCACGGTCGGCTTCGCCTCCTCGATCTGTTTGACGAGCTGGGTCCAGCCCTCGTCCGCCGGCTCCCGGCCAGCTTGGAGCAGACTCAGACCGAAACGCGAATCACCCGCCGGAGTATCCGCGTTCCAGCCCAGATTGCGGAACGTGACGTCGCGATCGGCGAAGCGCGAAGCCAGCATCAACTCAACCCAGCCATGGTACTGTTCGCGCTCGATCAGGGTATCGCCGAGGAAAACCACTCGATCACCGGCGCGCAGCTCGAAGGGTGCAGCTGGCGCCGCCCGGATGACGGTTGAAAAACCGGTGATCAAGGCGAGAAATAGCGGGAGAAGGAAGACGCAGGAACGACGCGACATAGAATAGGGTGTGAAAGCGACCGGGAACGATCCGAAAGAGACCAACGTTGCCAGTTGCATGACCGTTGGAAAGCCCGGAGTGACACGGATCGCTCTTGAGGTAGCCCCGCAGATGCAGCCGCACCTCAGGTCCGTCGGCATTTTCGTGTTCCCAGCGAAAGCCTGCCACAACGTGGGAATGACCTCCACCGCGCCGCCCGGTTGTACCTTCGTGCCGCAGTGATCGAGTTTGGGGAAGAGACGTCTTCCAACTGGTTGGCGACCTCGTTGGAACCCGTCATCCAACCGAGTAGTCCGACTTACTCGGTCCCATCGAGTAATCGCACCCTAATTCCTTCCGCGCCGGAAACCCGGCCGTTAAGCCCAGGCTCTGGCGCTTTAACCTCAACGTATCCGTTCCCAGGAAATCTACCACCCGCGACAAAGTCACGTATTACGTGACATCGGGTGAGATTCCAGCGGATTCGTCTCCGCGTGAAAACGTCACTTATTACGTGACAGTGTCACCAAGTGGGCAGCCGGGAACTGTGACGTATTACGTGACTTTGTCGCTGTCGCTCGCTCCGCCATGAACGGGTCGTAGGTAATATACATATATATATGGGTCCGTGGCGGACCGCGACGGTTTCGAATCGTTCGATCTGTTTCCGATCCAACGTCTCCGGCCTTGCCAGACGCGGCGTTTTGCTTCGGTCTGACCACAGTTCGCCAGGCGCATTGATTCACCGGAACTGCCCCACCTGTCAGAGGAGAACCAACACCCACCGAGTGCCATTCGCTCTTTCATTCACCGAACGAGGTGGGTCTGTTCAATGCATCAAATCGTACTCGTCCCCCCCAAGTCCGCAACCGTACCCTCAATGAATCCATCGATCCAACCTCGGACGATCGTCGTCCTGACCTTCGTCGGCTTCCTCGTCGTCAGCGCAGTTAATTTCTGGGTCTTCCGAACGTTCTTCGGTCGCAACTATCTCGAATGGTATGCCAACGCCGGTCCCATTATAGCATTGGCGACGGTCGCATTTGGGAGTGCCTGGGGCGGACTCGATAAGAATCCCGCACTGCTTTCAACCAACCCTCTAAACTACCTGGGCGCCTGGCTGCAGGTCGCCGGACTTCCGCTGATGGCAATCGGCACGCACGTGCAATCACGCAGTCAGCCCAAGTCCCTGGGATTTGAATTTCTACTCGTCCTTGTCCTGTCGATTGCGCTCCTCGTGGCGATGTTCGGCTGGCTGGTCCTCGTCGTACCCGTGCAGTATTTCCTCTTTCTCCTCGTGGGATCGCTCTCTCGCATTGCGCTGTCGTCGTCCGCGCACATCACGGCACGAATGCGGTCAGGACAAGTAACCCTATCGACCCACTACGGCCGTCCACCGTCAGCCGAGTCCGAGGTGAGTGCGCCCACGCGATCCGATGATCGCGAATGGGACGCGAGCATGCGAGACGAGCCGTTCACCTTGGCCAACGCCTTTGGCGCGGTCCTTCTGTTCGTACTCAGCATGCTCTGGAGATAATTTTGGATCTTCGCTGGTTTCAGTGGATAAACGCGAGGCAGGTACGCATCGGAATTGAACAGAAGCGGTGGCCCCGGGGGCCGGGAAGATGGGATCTTCGTTACCTCGGTTATCTTCGGTTCATTCTTCTGTGCTCACCGGAAACAGCGAGGAACCCTGAAATCTGATCTCAGAGGTTCATTCCGGGTGGGATAGATTAGCGGAGATTAGCGTTCCTCCCTGTCTTTTCCGTCACGATCCCGGACTTGGAAAACGCGGCGGCTTCACTCATAGAATCTGCGGACGAGACGGAGAGACCAAGGCCGGAGGAAACGCTAATCTTCGCTAATGAACGCTAATTTTTCGAACCCTGAAATCTGATCTTCGCTGGTTTCAGTGGATAAACGCGAGGCAGGCGCGCGTCGGAATTGAACACAAGCGGTAACAAAGAAAACGAAGGTGTGCGCCAGGAAGATTGGATCTTCGTTTCCTCCGTTATCTTCGGTTCATTCTTCTGTGCTCACCGGAAACAGCGAGGAACCATAATTTTTCTGACCAACGGCGCGTCGGATCCGGAGGAGATGCCAGGAAAATCCGGGAAATCGCGGGCCCGGACACAGTTGTCCGATGTCAGCCACTCGCGATCGGAGTCGTCTTGTCTCCTGCCACTTCTCATCTAATTAGGCGCCTATTGAAATCGCGCCTGTTACTCTTCGGGTTGGTCGTGCTGGTGACTCTGTCCCCCCTGGCACCCCCGGTTCGCGCTGCGAACGAGCCGCCCGTCCTGCGCGAACGCACCACGCCGTTCACGGAGAAGGAAATTCGTCAGGGTTATCGCGAACGCGTCCTCCTCGCCCGGCCGTACCCAGGACGCCGCGCTAATATTGATGCCGAGGAGAAACGCGATGGCATCCGCGTCCGGGAGCGGTTCGCCCGCTTCCGCGATCTGCGGGTGATCGACGTCGACGCCACCGACAATACCGATGCCGCCCTCCGCCGGCTCCAGGCGAGCGGGCTCTATGAATTTGTCGAGCCCGACTACCTGCGGCATATCGCGATCGAGCCGAACGATCCGCGGTTTTTAGACGGCGCCCTTTGGGCCCTGCGCAACTCCGGCCAGTCGAGTGGAGTCGGCGGCGCGGACATCAAGGCCACGAACGCTTGGGACCTCGCGCGCGACGCCAGTAACATCGTCGTCGCGGTGGTTGATACGGGCGTGAACCTTACTCACCAGGACCTGCAGGGAAACCTCTGGCGCAACCCGAATCCAACCTTTGGCGACATCCATGGCGCCAGCTTTGCGGGCGGCTCGCAGAGTGGCGATCCGACCGACGACAATGGTCACGGCACGCACGTCGCCGGTACGATCGGAGCCGTCGGCAACAATGGCATCGCCACCTCCGGCGTCGCCTGGCGGGTGCAGATCATGGCGGTTAAAGTATTTCCCGCGACGGGCAGCGGCTCCGTTTCCGATATTGCCCGCGGCGTGAATTACGCAGTCCAAAACGGAGCACACATCATCAACGCAAGCTACGGCGCGCTCGGTAACAGCGGGTTCTCGAACACGGAACTCGCCGCTATCACGGCGGCGCGCGATGCCGGCGTCTTGTTCGTCGCTGCCGCCGGCAATTCCGCCGCCAACATGGACGTATCTCGATTCTTTCCCGCCAATCACGCGCTCGACAACATCGTCACGGTTGGCAACTCCACCCGTCGCGACGAACTCGCGCTGTCGTCAAACTACGGCTCGCCGGTCGATATCTTTGCCCCCGGTTCAGAAATCGTCTCGCTCAGCCATTCCAGTAATACCGGCACCCTCAGCTTGAGCGGCACGTCCATGGCCGCGCCCCATGTCTCCGGCGCCCTCGCCTTGCTGAAAGCCCTGTATCCATCCGACACCTACCGCCAGTTGATCAACCGCCTGCTGCGCGGAGCCGATCCGGGCGGGCGCTTCGCCGGTCGCGCCCAAACCGGCGGCCGGCTCAATCTGGATAACGCCCTCCGCGGCGGGTCCAACCGGCCGTTCAATGACGACTTCGGCTCCCGTCCCCGCTTCACCAGTAACAATCTCAACCTGCGTTCGAGCAATCAATCCGCCTCGGCCGAGATCGATCAGGGCGAACCGGCCCACGCCGATCTTCCCGCGAGTTCGACCCTCTGGTGGGAATGGGTTCCTCCCTTCAGTGGCACGGTCACGGTGCATACCGCCGGAAGCAATTACGACACCGTCCTCGCGGTCTATAGCGGCACAACGCTCGGCGGACTCACGCGCATCGAGGCAAATGACAACGACGCCAGTAATTCAAACGCATTGACGAGTCGCCTTAGCTTCAATGCCCAAGGTGGTGTCAGGTATCAAATCGTGGTGGGCGGCAAAAATGGCGCCACCGGGCTGACCTTGCTCAACCTCGGCACCACGCCCGGAAATGATGCGTTTGCCTCGGCCGAAATCCTTGCGGGCGAGAGCACGGGGGTGACCGCGACGAACGCGAATAGCAGCCGCGAAGCCGGCGAACCACGGATCCTCAATTTCCCGGGTGGCACGTCGCTCTGGTATCGCTGGACGGCGCCGCGCTCAGGACGCTTTCAGGTCGCCGCTGTCAGCAATGATTTCGACCCACTCCTCGCCGTCTATACCGGAGACACGCTCAGCTCCCTCGCCCTCATCACCGCCAGCGACAACACCGGCCCCAATAATCAAAACACCGGGAGCCTCTGCACGCTCGATGCGGTTGCCGGCATCACCTATCGCTTCACGGTCGATTCCAAAAGCACGTCCGCCATCGGCTTGTTTACCCTGACGGTTACCGACTCCCTCTGGCAGGTCGCCACCGGTTCACCGATCACCGGTGCGCCGGCGGTCGGCCGCGACGGGACCCTTTACTTCGGCAGCATCGATCGCTCGATCTACGCCGTTGCTCCCGACGGCACCGTGAAGTGGAGCGTTCCCACCGGAGGCCTGATCGACACCTGTTCACCCGCGATTGCCGATGACGGAACCGTGTATATGGGTTCCAATGACGGCAACCTCTACGCATTGCGTCCAGACGGTACGCGCCGATGGACGAAGTCGTTCGGCGCCAATGCGCCCGCATCCAACAGCCCCGCGCTGGCGGCCGACGGCACGATCTATATAAAGGCGGGCGACGGCTGGCTCTACGCGCTCAATCCCGCCGACGGCGCCACGCGCTGGCGGTTCAACGTAGGCGCGATTCAATCCTATGCCAGTCCTTCGGTCGCACCCGACGGCACGATCTATCAAGGATCGGAAAACGGTCGCTTGTACGCCATCAATCCCAACGGCACCGAAAAATGGCGCTATCCCGCGGCAACCAGCGGCCCCATCGATCCCATCTATACTGTACCGGCACTCGACAGCGCAGGGAACCTCTACTTCGGCGTACTCAACAGCGGGCGCCTCTATTCGTTGACGCCCGCCGGGACCCTGCGGTGGGTGTATACAGGAGCGGCCCTGGACTCGAGCTCATCACCGGCCCTGAGTCCCGATGGCGCAACCGTCTACTTCGGCGGCTACGATCGATTGCTCCACGCAGTGAACACCTCGAACGGAGGCGCGCGCTGGACGTTTCTCCTCGGCGATGAAGTCCGCGCCAGTTCCCCGGCGGTCGACTCCAACGGCGTCATCTATATAGGTGCTTATGACTACAAACTCTACGCGATCAATGCCAGTGGCACCTTGAAACGCACGTGGCACACGGGCGACTGGATTCGCTCCAGCCCGGCCATTTCCGGTCAGACGCTCTACCTCGGGAGCAACGACGACAAGCTCTACGCCTTTAGCATCGGCGCCAGTTCCGCCGGACCTTGGGCCCAATACCGTCAAAACGTGCAGCGGACCGGCCGCGCCTTTGCGGTCCTTCCGGAAATCCTCAGCGCACCCCGCGCCCAAGCGGCCGTCATTGGTGAGAACGTCCAGCTCGACATCGCCACCACCGGCACGCCGCCTTTCACGTATCAGTGGTTCAACGACGGCCAGCTCATCCCCGGAGCGACGTCCTCCGGCCTCAGCTTCCCCAACATCAGCCAAGCCAGCGCAGGTAACTACAACGTGCGAGTCACAAGCTCGGATGGACTTTCGGTGACCGCATCAACCGCTATCACCGTGCGGGGACCCACCGAATCCGCCGTTCCTGGCCGCTTGATTAATCTCTCCGTCCGCACGACGGCCGGAACCGGAACGCAGACGCTCATCGTCGGCTTCTTTCTCGCCGGCTCCCCCGCCAAGCCGGTCCTCATCCGTGCCATCGGCCCCACCCTCGGAACCGCGTTTGGAATCGCCGGAGTCGTCGAGGATCCGCGTCTCCAATTACTCTCCGGGACGAACGTCATCGCGACGAACGAAGACTGGTTCAGGCCCACTACCGGCGAGCGGGGCAGCGACGTCGCAGGTATTTTCTCCGCCACCGGTGCATTTCCGCTGGAGGAAAACTCCCGGGATTCCGCGATTATTCAGGCCATGAATTCCGGCCCCTACACCGCGCAAATTACGGGCGCGACCAATGTCGGCATTGCCCTCGCGGAATTATATGACACCGCTCCGAACACCGGAGCCCGCCTCGCCAACGTCTCGGCGCGGAGTCAGGTCAACACCGGCAGCGAGATCCTGATCACCGGATTCTCGATTGGCGGAAATGTACCCAAAACCGTGCTGATCCGCGCTGTCGGGCCGAGCCTGAACGCACTGGGGGTGACCGGCACACTCTCCGACCCGGTGCTCGCGTTGTATAAAACGCCAAACTCGCCGACGAGCAGCGCCGTGAAGTTGGATGAGAACAACGACTGGGGAGGTACCGATAGCCTTGTGGTGGCGTTCGCGCAGGTCGGAGCGTTTCCGTTGGAGAGTCAGGCCAGTCGCGATTCCGCCATGGTGGTGACGCTCGTCCCCGGAAATTATACGGCCCAAGTCAGTGGATCGGGCGGCACCACGGGCATCGCGCTCGTGGAAGTGTACGAGCTCCCCTGATCCGGAATCGCCGCGAAAGTCGGGCCGCATCTGAAACCTCCATCGGGGTGATTAGTTGCGGTACAAGCGTCCGGCAGCCAACGCGACTTCAGCCTGACCGCGAAATCAATGAGCAGCTCCATCCGCGACGGTTTGGGCATATAGTTGGTGGCGCCGAGTTCATGGGCGCGGGCTCGATCGGCACGACGAGGGAGACGTCGGTTCGACCAGCTTCTCGCGGCGCGACGTAACGCGCGACGCGTTAGGCGAGACTCCCGGCGCGAGCTACACCGCGGGAAGAGCGTGCGTTCGCAGTTTCTGCACGAGTTGCGCCAAATCTGCGTAGCGGTTCAACCGCACACCGACTGCGCCGCCACCCGGATGAATTTCCACAAACTCCGTTTCCGGCGACAGCCCGAAACGCCGGTAGAACGCGGCACTGAGGAATTGCTTTACCTCGGCGTCACTTATTTTGCGCGTATCCACATGCACCTGGAAGAAGTCGCCCTGCCCGGCCGCGTTTACGCGCACCGCCACGGCATCCAAACCAAAAGCCCGCTTCAACATCGCTTCCGTGAGATCGAGCAGTGCCAGACCGCGGAAGAAACTGGCTCCCGGAAAACTCCGGAAATCCGGCGGCGTCTTCGCCGCCAGGGAGGCATCATCGAGCCCGCGTTGATAATCAAACGGCGTTGCGCTCACGCGCTCGATCCACTGATCCAGCAACTCCGGCCCGGCTAAGCCGCGTTCCCACTCCAATCCTTTTTCCAGATCCACCCGCGTGGGCAATCGTTCGGGATCGATGTCGAACGAACGATCACCGCGCTGCGACCACGTCACCGACTCGATCCATTCATCCGGGTGATGGATCAGGTGAAAATTCCGAGCGACCTCGGCAAACAGATAGGCGACAATTGCCCGCAATGGCACCCCCGTTTCTTCCCCGAGCGCGCCGCCCGGGGTCATCCGTCGCAAAACCGGATCCCGCCAGCCCGTGAAGAGCGAAGCGAGGGTCGCGTCGGTTTTCTGCGTGGCAGCCTGCGCATCGATACCTGTCGTCTCGATCAACTGCGCCAAATACCACGCCCGGTTATCGGACAGTTTTTGCCGCAACTCCTCGCCGGTCGCGAGCAGCGGAAGCTGACGCAGAATTCCCGCGATCCAGGCGCGGGTCTCGACCGTCAATGCGCCGTCCTGCACGAGGTCATCTTCGATCAGTTTGAAAAAGTCATTCTCCAGTGGAAGGCGAATCAGCCATGCGGCGATCTCCGCCGCCTTGCCGGTGAGCTTGCGCATTTCTCCGGTCGTGAGTCGCTCCTGCGCCATATTTTCCGCGTAGGTTCCACCTGACCACTTCCATGCCTCGCGGGCGCGCTCGACACTATACGGAAAGATCACATGGAAACGTTCCGCCGGAACCGGATACGTGCCGATGATGCGAAAGTTCTCGCGCGGATTGGATGAGATCAGGGTGCCACGGCCCGCGCGCCCTTTTTGTTCCGTCGCCTGGTCAAACGAGCCGGCGCGAACGCCCGTGCCGTATTCAGCCTGGCAGGCCAGGTGAATAAGAAGATCCGGCGGAATCCGCAGATCATAGAGCGCGTTGATGGCGTTCTTCGTCGCGACGGTGACGGCCGACGAACTCGAAAAACCGCCTTTCGGTACGTTGCCGGTCGTGACAATTCGCAGCCCCTGAAGGCAATTCGAAACCGCCCGCCCGAGATCCCGATTGCCACGGGCTGGTTGGGCTTGAACCCGAGTTTCTCGCCTGTCGCGACGCCGATCAATTCCTCGAGTTGCCGGGCAATTGCGGCAACCTGCACGGCCGGCCGGTCGGCGATGATGACGCGGGCGGCCGTTTCAACGTCGGATCCGGCGGAAAGGAGTTCGCTTCCGCGCGAGGCCACGATACTTTCCAACAACGCCAGGTCGGGCGCGCGCGTGACATCGGAACACAGCAGGTCGTATTCAGGATCCACGACACTGATGGTCACCGTCCGAATATCGCCGCCTTCCCGCTGCATCGCTTCGATGATGTCGGTGATATAATATTGTTGTTGGGCGTTCGCGTTGGTCAGACCCTGTAAATGGCGGTGCAACGCGGCGGCGCGCACCACATAAAGGGGACAATTCCCCTCGGTGAGATCGTGCAGCCGACGACGAGCCGCCGGATCGTCCATGGCATCGATATCGCGTTGCTCGACGATTCGCTCCACCCGGCCATTGGCGGCGCGGACAATCCGGCCCTTGCCCACGTTTTTCGGCGCCTCGTACTCGGCCGCGAGCATGGTCAGATCCGCCTCACGGCCACCGGCTCGATGCGTTTCGCACAAGCGTCGAAAGATCGAAGGCGTGACGATGCGATCACCCATCGTAATCACTAGCAGCGGATTCGTTTCCAACGACGCCGGAACACTGAACGCCTCGAACGCCGCGTAAGCCGTGCCCCCTGCCGGATTCTCCGAACGCACGTAAAGATTGTCTGCTCCCAACGCCGTGGAAACCTCGTCGTGCCGATAGCCGACGAGGCAAATGACGGGAGCCGGCTCGATCTGGCGAAACGCATCGATCGAGTGCCGGGCCAGCGGTGTCCCACCCACCAGCTGGATACACTTTGGCGCCGAACCAAATCGCGAACCCTTGCCCGCTGCGAGAATGACCAGCACCGGCATCTCGGCGGTGACTCCACCGAACAGCGTGACGGCGTCCGGATTAGTAAGCTGACTAAGACTTGGACGCACGGCTTCGCCGAGGCGAGTGACGCCGGACTGTGAAATCATCATCCTATTCACGACAACGGAGGTAGGGGACGCCAGATTTTTAACCGGGGAAATAAACTCCCTTTACCAAGGCAACCGTCGTATGCGAATTTCTGTTACAGCGTACCGGCGGTCGGGCCGCCGCGCGATCGACCGCTTACTTCCCTTTAACTTGGCGGGCGTACTTTTCGACGGCCTTATCCGGTACCAGCAAACGCCAGCCGTCAGGAGCGCGTCGCATTTCAAACTTGTCGTCCTTCGCCTTGCCCTGGTCGTCCCCGATGCGAACGCGCACCGTGACGTCGTTCGCCCCGTCCTCCTTTTTACCCAGGAGCTGCATCCCCGCCAACGATCCCGCGTCCTTGGCCATCATTAATGCGATCACTTTTTTGGGCGCCCCGTCTTCCTGCCTCGTCGCCTCAGGAAGTCCCTCAAACCACGTCGCGACCTGAGACTTAATCGCGTCATTGAAGACCACCGCCTTGGCCAAGGTTTCGAGGTCTCCGCCCATCGCTGCAAACAACACGGTTTCAACCGTCGCCTCAGGCGTGGCCCGACCAGAATCCTTCCACTCGCTCACTGGAACCAGAGGCGAGGCAATTGCCGTGCTCCCTCGCTTCTCCATCACCTTTGAGCCCACCGGCGAAAGGCGGGCGAGCTCATTGGTCTGAGCCCGAAGCGCGCGGAGCTCGGCCCGCAGGCGCTCCACTTCCGCACTCACGGTGGAATCGCCCGTCGGCGCCGCCGACTCAACCACGACGGATGACGACCGCTCGAGCCGTTGCTGTTCCAGTCGACTGACCTCGATCCGCAGCAGGGCCACGTGACGGCGCAATTGCAGCGTGCTCTGATGTTGCAGCCAAAAACCTGCGACAACGACGGCGAGACCAAGCGCACCAAATCCGAACGTGAGAGCCTTCATGCGCCATGCAGTGACATTCTCCTACCGGCGATACAATCTCAACGGATGGGCGTGGAAACGGGTGTAACGCGTACTGAGATCCGATGACGTCACTGCTGGACTCGCGCAGTTTGCCGGTCCGTGACCCTGGTGGCACCAACGCAGGCCTCGCGTTTCCCTGCCCGACGTCCTCTGTTCGCGTTTAATGGGCCATCCCGGCATCACACCTGCTTTACCCTCCCGGTCCCTATGCGCTCTTCTGAACCACTTCTCGTGATCGTTCGCCGTTTGCTGAGGGTTGGCTCAATCATCGCAACGCTGCTCACGGGAGCCACTGCGACTCGTCTCGACGCCGCATCCGCGCTCCCACTGCATGCCACCCGGCAGGAAACGACCGACCTGGCCATCACAGGCGAGCTCGCCGGCGCCGCCACGGGCGAGATCAGGTATGCCCGCTGGAACGACTTGGCGGCGTTGCCCACGTCGAAACTGACGCTGACCGGCGAGTTTGTTCCTGGCGAACAGGAGGTCACGGTTGTGTACCTCGCGGACCTCTGGGCCGCCCTCCCGCGTAAGGGCGACGCGGATACCTTGCTGGCCACATGCACCGACGGTTACGCGGCGGTTTTCCGCACGGGCTTCGTCGATCAGTACCGCCCCTTTCTCATTCTAGCCATCAACGGCCGCGGCCCGGAACACTGGCCGCCGCCCGGCCTCACCTTCAACCCCGGTCCTTACGTCATCAGTGTCGCCAGCAAAGTCGTGCCGGCCGTCGCCGAGCTGCTCGATGCCGGACACAAGCGACCGTGGGGCGTCACCACGCTTGAGGTGACCCGCCACGACGAAAGCTTCGCGGTGTTTTTCAAGGCTCCGTGGACAGATCTCTCAGACCGCGCGAAAGCCGGCCGGGAACTGTGGATCCACTCCTGCGCCAGTTGCCACCAAGGCCCGCAGGCCTCGTTTGGCGGCACCAAAAGCAACGTGGCCTTCGAAATTCTTGCCGCCCGGGCGATGCATGCACCGGACGTCTTCAAAGGGTACATTCGCGATCCCAAGGCGTTCGTAACGAACGCGAAGATGGAGCCGCACCCTCATTACACCGACGAACACCTGACGGCGCTTCGCGCCTTCGTGATTGCGGAGAAGGACCGCTAAACGCGAGCGCTCCAAAACTGGCCCCCGGTATGCTTGAGCAGCAACATGGGCCATTCACCGTCCACTCCTTTTGGGCGAACCAACCCTTCGTCCGACACGGTCGCGCTGTATCCGATGTCAGCGTACACCCGGGGTCTGCGCAAACCCGGCCTCTTTCACGTCATCCCCTTCGAAGATGCGCATAGCGACCGGCTGAACCGGTCTGTGCCTCATCGGCATGACTTTTTCGAGATAATCTGGTTGCGCACGGGAAGCGGTCAGGTGCGAAGCGACCTTCAGAATTACGCCGTAACTTCCGGCACGCTCTTTTTCACTTCGCCCGGCCAGGTGCACGCCTGGCAACTCAAGGGCAATTCCACCGGCGAGATCGCGAGCTTCACCGAGGAGTTATTTGCCGTCAGCAGCGATCATCCCGGATTGCTCGGCAAACTCCCTTTCCTTTACGGCGGACCGGTGCCGCCCGTCCTTCACCTCACGTCCGCAGAAGCGCGCCGCGTCGATCGGGTGTTTCGCCAGTTACACACGGAAGCCGCCGCCCCCCTTGTCGGGCGGGACGATCTTGTCCGCGCATACCTCACCATTTTACTCACGCTCACCCGGCAGTTTCTCGAAGCCCGCGGCCCGGTCACGACCCCGGCGGCAACCACGGATCTGCTTTCGCGGCGCTTCCGGCTGCTTCTCGAGGAAAACTTTCCCCAACTGCTCGACGTGGGCGATTTCGCAAAACGGCTGCACGTATCACGCACCCATCTCAACGATCACCTTCGCCGCGAAACCGGGCGGAGTGCCGGTGAGCTTATTCAAGACCGAATGCTCCTCGAGGCCAAACGCCTGCTCACTCACACGTCGCTCCCCGTCGCTCAGATTGCCTATAAATTGGGTTTTCAAGACCCCTCCTATTTCGGACGGTTTTTCCGCCGCTCCGCCCGACAAACCCCGGGTGAGTTCCGCGACCGCGCGCAAACCGATCTGCTCGCGAGTTAGGACGCCTGGGTACCGGACGGGACCTTACGCAAGTCGTGACCCACCGCCACCACGGGTGCCCATCCAAATACAGGAATCCCATCGGGCGGTCGGGCGTCCCGCCGGGCCTCAACCAACAGCCGGTACAATCTATTCGGCCCGCAGAAGACGGACCTGCATAAGCTCGCCGACTGCGGGATCAAGACGGTGGCGGGACCACTCACTTGGCGACGGCGCTAAGTTCCTTCGGCAAAAACCGGGCGTCGAACACGTCGTCGACCGTCAGCGTCTTGCCGAGCACGCCGATGCTTGTGAGCTGCGCAATCTGCGCCGCGATCCGCTCCGGATCGATCCGTCCAGCCCGCTCACCTTGAGCGGGATCTCCAGTCACGAGCCGATGCTCCAGCATCGCCCCGACGCTATAGGCGATAAAGTCAGGCACCATTTGCT